>Ga0256898_1000069_pt1 | contig 46927 bp, 44 predicted proteins | sample MC6MC0686MT_FD_186333 | JGI IMG/M metagenome (GOLD analysis project Ga0256898, IMG submission 186333) | Metatranscriptome of enriched soil aggregate microbial communities from Iowa State University, Ames, United States - MC6-MC0686-MT... | ecosystem: Environmental > Terrestrial > Soil >... | reverse complement strand
GCGGGGGCTGGGGGTGGGGTTGCGGGGTTGGTTGGGGCGTTCGTCGGGGCGTTGGCTGTCGCTCGGGGGCGATATTTGATGGCGGTCAGAGACGTTAGCTGTTGGTCGCCGACGGCAGTCCGAGCACCTGGCACAACTCCACGCGGAGCGCCTGCCATGCTGTCTCAGCGGCAGCGTGGCTGCTAACGCGGGCTCTGCTGCAGGGCGCTGCCGCACCAGCAAAGTGCGAAGTATCGCGTGAGCGCCCGGGTTGGCGCACAATGCTTCCGATCCCTCGTGGCAATCGCGCGCGCACGCAGCATCTCTGCACGCGCATAGATCTTGCTCCTCAATCCTGTAAACTTACGTATCGCGCATGCACACCCACATCGAGCATGCGATCGCGCCGCCCTTCACACGACTGACATGATGAGCATGATCGAACTCGATCCTCCCGGTTTCCAGCCTCCCCGCCCGATGGCCGGCGACGAAGGCTCCCGGCGCACCGTTCTATACGGCGGCTACACCGTCTTCAGCGTGTTCCAGCCGGTTTTCTCGGTATCGCACCGGCGCGCAATCGGTTATCACGCGTCGCTGCGCGCGCACGACGAGCACGCGGTGCAAGTACCCTCGCACGAGGTCTTCACCCAGGCCGCGCGCCGCGGCGACCTGCTGGAGCTGGGTCGGCTGGCCGAATCACTTCACCTTGGCAACTTCAATGCGTTCGACAGTCACGATGAATGGCTCTTCCTAAGCCTTCACCCGGCCGCACTGATGGACACCAGTTATGGCGACGCACTTCTGGCCGGCCTCAAGGCGTTGGGTTTGCCGCCACAACGCGTAGTCCTGGAAGTGTCCGAACAGGCGGGCGGTGAAACAACGCGTTTTGCCGAGATCATCGACGCACTCCGCAAGTCGGGCTTCCTGATTGCGCTCGATGGCTTTGGCGCCAAGCATTCGAACATTGACCGCGTCTGGAACCTGCGCCCCGACATTGTCACGCTCGATCGCTGCATTCTCGCCCAGGCCAGCGAGCATTCGCACATTGAACGCGTGCTGCCCGGCCTCGTCTCGCTGCTGCATGAGTCCGGCCAACTGGTGCTGATGGGTGGCCTCACTACTGAACGCGATGCGCTGATCGCTCTCGAATGCAACGTCGATTTCGTGCAGGGCGCCTTCTTTGCAGGTCCGAGCGTCGATGCGGTCAAGCCGCAAACCGCTGCTGGTTTGATGGACTCGCTTTCGGCAGCGTTGCGTGAGCGGGTTGCAGCGCGTGAGCGCGCGCAGGCGACGCGCCTCGCGCCGTACGTGACTGCGCTCCAAACGGCAGCCGCCGAGCTTGTGGCTGGGCGGCCTGCTGCCGAGGCGACTGCCCCGCTGCTGAAACTCGGCGAGACAGCACGCTGCTTCATTCTGGACGGCTCAGGACGGCAGATCGGCGACAACGTGCTGCCTCCAGGGCGCGCATCGCAACGCGCCAAACGCTTCCGCCCACTGCTGCATTCGGAGGGAGCAAGCTGGGAGCGGCGGCCGTATTTCATCCAGGCAATGCGTGTGCCGGGTCAGGTGCATCTAACACCTCCCTATCTTTCGATCAACGAAGCGCACTTGTGTGTGACTGCCTCAATCGCCGCGCATACGCCGAAGGGCACACAAGTGCTATGCGTAGACATCAACTGGGAAGTCGCGGCCCATCGCAACTGACTGCGCCGGGTTGCGCGTAATTCGCGCCAGCAACTCAGTGACCGCTGCGCGGCCTAAAACGCGGTTGGCGGCCTGAAGTCGCGACGCGCTCGTTACCGCGTGCAACGAAACGATCTTCTGAGCGCTGTTGGTCGCGTTGCGGACCGGCCCACGTGTCGGACTGCGCTTCTCGCCGCTTGTTAGGCTGCTTTGCGAGCCTTCCGTAGAAACGTCGATCAGCGCGACGACATCGCCTTCGATCAGGAAAGCGATGGACGGCACTCCGCCCACCGACACCAGTTCGACATGGCTCGCCTGCCCCGCCAGCGACGTCACCTTCTCGATCCAATCGCCGAATGTAGAGCCGAATGTAGATTCGTGCTCGCAGCCAGGTGCTTGGGCACTCGCCTGTGCCGGTATTCCCGGCGAGTTTGTTACAGCGTCCGCACCTCCACGTGTAACTGAAGGCGCGACTGAAGGCGTAACCAGAGGTGCGGGCGAACTTGCCACCACATTCAGCGCCCCGAACTCCGGCTCGTCGCTAACGACTACCGGCGTGTCGCCAAACAGGTCGAGCAAGCTTGCCCGGTCTTGCGCCTCCAACGCGCTGCGCAAACGCTCGACGATCCGCGCGTGAGCCTGGGCGTCGGGCTTTTGCAACGGCGCGCCCGCACGCTGTAAACGAACTCTTGCCCGATGGACTATCTGCCTGCAACTTGCAGGCGTACGCTCCAGGATCTTGCCGATCTCGGCATAGTCACAATCAAACGCTTCGTGCAGCACGAACGCCGCGCGCTCGTCGGGTTTGAGACGCTCAAGCAACAACATCACGCCATACGACATTTCCGCGGCGCGCAAGGCGAGTTCTTCGGCCGATGGTGCGACTTCGTCGAGCCAAGGCTCCGGCAACCAGCCGGTGGCCTGCGATTCCCGCTCGCGCTGCACATTTCGCAGACGGTCGATCGCCGTGCGCGTGGTCAGTGTGGTCAGCCACGCCGCCGGCGTTTGCACTTCACGCGTGTCGGCAAGATGCCACTTCAGCCAGACGTCCTGCACGATGTCTTCTGCCTCCGCGCGACTGCCCAGCATACGGTACGCCAATGCGATAAGACGGGCGCGCACCGCACCGAAGCTGGATGCCTTGTCGATTTCGTGTTCTGTCATGCGTTGACCTCCAGATCGTGCGTGATGAAAAGCGCGTGCGCTGATATGCAGGATGCTCCGGCGGCGTACCGCAAAAGCCATCCATTGCAGCTTGACGCTTGGGCGATACGTTGCGTGACAGGCGCGCCAAAAAATATTTATGTCACGCCGCCGGCAGCCGGAGCGTCATAGGGACAGCAGCCCACTTCCGCGAGGCAAAAATGCATTCCAATTACGCATCCGTCACAGATCTTGGGCTCGTCCCAACCGTCATAGAGCAGTCCGGTCGCGGTGAGCGCGCCTACGACATCTATTCTCGTTTGTTGCGCGAGCGCATCGTGTTTCTCGTGGGGCCCGTGAACGAGCAGTCGGCCAGTCTTATCGTGGCGCAACTGCTATTTCTCGAATCCGAGAACCCCGACAAGGATATTTCGTTTTACATCAATTCGCCGGGCGGCTCCGTGTACGACGGTCTGGCCATTTACGACACCATGCAGTTCATCAAGCCGGAAGTGTCGACGCTATGCACCGGCTTTGCTGCAAGCATGGGCACGTTCCTGCTGTGCGCTGGCCAACGCGGCAAACGGTACGCATTGCCTAACGCACGCATCATGATCCATCAGCCCTCGGGCGGTAGCCAAGGCACGGCGGCAGATATAGACATTCAGGCTAAGGAAGTGCTCTATCTGCGCGAACGCCTGAACGCGATGATGGCCGAACGGACGGGGCGAAGCATCGAGGAAATCGCGCGCGACACAGACCGCGATAATTTCATGTCAGCCCTCGCGGCAAAAACCTATGGCCTGGTGGACGAGGTATTGGAAACACGGGCGGCACTAAGCCCGTTTCCTGCGGCGCCAGACAGACGTCACGATCTGTAGGTCGGCGCGTTGAACTGCGTTGTTTGGACAAAAGCTGATCAGCTTCGCTGGAATCGCTATCATGGTCGCGATTCGTCGACATCGACGAGCGCTTCAATGGAGATTTACATGGCGTCATCCAATGAAACCGTCAGCATGGCGCTCTTCTGCGACTTCGAAAATGTCGCGCTGGGCGTGCGCGACGCGAAGTACGACAAGTTCGATATCAAGCTGGTGCTCGAACGTCTGCTGCTCAAGGGCAGCATCGTCGTGAAGAAAGCGTATTGCGACTGGGATCGCTATAAGAGTTTCAAAGGCGCAATGCACGAGGCCAACTTCGAATTGATCGAAATTCCGCACGTGCGCCAATCGGGTAAGAACTCCGCGGATATCCGGCTGGTCGTCGACGCGCTCGACCTCTGCTACACCAAATCGCACGTCAATACGTTTGTGATTATCAGCGGCGACTCGGACTTTTCACCGCTGGTGTCGAAACTGCGCGAAAACGCGAAACAGGTGATTGGCGTCGGCGTGCAGCAATCCACGTCAGACCTGCTAATCGCAAACTGCGACGAGTTCTTCTTTTACGACGACCTGGTCCGGGAAAGTCAACGGACGGTTGCAAAGCGGGAGTCGTCGAGGCCACAGAAGGCGGCTCAGCCGACCGGCAAGCCATCGCAGGAAGAAGATAAGAGCCGCAGCAAGGAAGACCTCGAAAAGCGTCGCACTAAAGCCGTCGAGATTGCAGTGCAAACGTTCGACGCGCTCGCTTCCGAGCGCGGTGACAGCGGAAAGATCTGGGCATCAGTGTTGAAAAACGCCATCAAGCGTCGCAAGCCTGATTTCAACGAGACCTATTATGGCTTTCGCGCGTTCGGCAATCTGCTGGAGGAGGCGCACGCGCGCGGACTGCTGGAATTCGGCCGCGACGAGAAGTCAGGCGCTTACGTGTACCGGAGCACGGTATCGAACGTGCTCGGAGAAAGTGCGGGCGAGCAGACGGCCGAACATGCGAGCGAACGTGCCTATACCGCGCACGTGGGTGAACAGCTTGTCGAGCCTCAGGCGGCCGAAACGGTGACAGCCGAGACAGGCGGTAAGCATGATCAGCGTCGTCGTGGCCGTGGCAACCGGAAAGGAGGAGCGAGTCAGCAAGTCACGCGCGAAGCCGCACCGGAAAGCCCATACGAATCCGCCGGAGCCGCTGATCGACAAGACGACTTCGGCGCAGCCAGTCAAAGCGATCCGGACACTGGATTGAGCCAGGCACCCGCGCAGGCACATGCGGATTTTTCGTCTGAGTTGCCTCAGGCACCCGCCGCGCCACCGGGCAACGTGACGACTACAGAAGCTGACGCAGTCGCGAATACCGAGGCGGAGCAGGCAGACGACACGCAGACTCAACGTCGTCGGCCGCGCGAGCCCCGCAAACCAGCCGCAAAGAAAGCGAGAAAGACTGCAGCACAAAAATCGGACAGCGCCGCGGAAACTGCCCCGCCAGTTGCGGAAACGTCAGCCGTCGCGGAGGAAACGCCAGCGCCGAAGAAGAGAGCCGCGCGAAAAACGGCGTCGTCACGCAACCGTCGGCCGCGCAAGACGGCGGGGAGCGGCGACGCGGAATAGGTCGCGGCATTCATCCATGTGCGCATGTGCCGGACGCGGTTCATGCGCGCGTGTGCAAGACCTACAGTCAGTAGTACGGATAAGGCGAGTACATGACCGGCGGCGGCCCGTAATAACGCGGCGGCGGAGCGACGTAGACAGGCTGCGGCGCATACACGGGCTGCGGCGCGTAGACCGGCACTTGCGGCTGCGAGATGGTGTTGCCTTTCGACGTCATGCACTGCGCGTAGGCTGCGTCATACCGTGCCTGGAGGCTGTTCGCCGAGTACTGCGCGCCATTTGCGCCGGCGGCACCGCCGATCAGCAAACCGCTGCCCGCGCCGATGGCCGCGCCCGCGCCGGGGTTGCCCGCCGCCGCACCCAACAGTGCGCCGACTGCCGCGCCGCCGAACGTGCCGATCGCTGCGCTGTTAACACTGCTCGTGGTCGCGCTCTGCGAGGCGCCGGCTACATCGGACGAATGGAACGCATAGTCACGGCATGTGTAATCGTCTTGCTGGAACTGACTGAGCGGCTCGCCACTGCGCGGCAGAGCCACCACCGAGGGACCGCTCGGCGGCACGACGGCGCAACCGCCCAGCAGCGCAAGCGCGAGTGCAACGGCCCCGAGAGGCAGCGCGGCGCGCACCGGTTTTAGATTTGAAATCATGATGGCGCGAGTAACAGGAATTAGGAGAACACACGTTAGACCAATCGGCGCACGCCATGTTTACCGAACAGTTACCGTATGTTTTGCGCCGACACACAAAGCCGCGCAAGTGGCCCAAGCAGCGCCCCTTTTTAACTCGCGCGGTTACGAACGGTGACAAAGTTGCTGTAAGCACGCGAGCCGCAAATCTCAGCCTGCGAGAAAAAACAAAAGCCCTCACACGGAGGGCTTCTATTTCTGCTTACGCTTAAGGCTCGAATCGCAACCAGCTTAGAGCCTCAGCACAACGACACCGCCGTTCATTAACTGAGCGGTGGGACCGTTGCTACGCTCACTGCCGACTCACGCGAAATTCTTCGACGCGAATTCCCAGTTGACGATGTTCCAATAAGCTTCAACGAACTTCGGACGTGCGTTGCGGTAGTCGATGTAGTACGCGTGTTCCCACACGTCGATCGTGATCAGCGCCTTAGCGTCCGTGGTCAGCGGCGTAGCTGCGTTGCTTGTCGACACGAGGTCGAGCGAACCGTCTGCCTTCTTCACGAGCCATGCCCAGCCCGAGCCGAACGTGCCGATAGCGGTCTTCGCGAACTCTTCCTTGAATTTGTCGAACGAACCCCACTTGGCGTTGATCGCGTCGGCCAGCGCGCCGGTCGGAGCGCCGCCACCTTGCGGCGACAGGCTGTTCCAGAAGAACGTGTGATTCCACACTTGAGCCGCGTTATTGAACACGCCGCCCGACGACTTCTTCACGATTTCTTCGAGCGACAGGTTCTCGAACTCCGTGCCCTTGATCAGATTGTTCAGGTTGGTCACATAGGTCTGGTGGTGCTTGCCATAGTGAAACTCGAGCGTCTCTTCCGACATGTGCGGAGCGAGTGCGTTTTTCGCGAACGGCAGCGGCGGGAGCGTATGTTCCATGGTGCTTTCCTTCAGTCTGTATCTGTTGTGGGGAGTCTGCGGATAACGCTTCAGAGCACTCGATTGTAGGCGACTTGGAATAACCCCGCAAACGAACGGACTTTATATCCGGCATCTGCGAATGGCCTGCAAACCGCGTAATTACTGCTCGCGTTAGACCCGAATTCGCTGCCAGGCACAGTCAAAAGTACGCACGCGGCGAGGTGTCAGCGCAATGTCAGAAACCGTCCGCAAGACGCGGTTGCACATCGGCGAGCGCGACATCAGCGGTGCCTTCTGCGAGATGCACGGTGAGGCGGCGGCCAGGCTTTAACGACGACGGCGCTCGCAACGCACGACCGGTTTGCGTATCGAGCACCGCGGCATAGCCGCGTTCGAGCGTGCGCTGCGGACTCAGCACTTCGAGCCGTGCGGCCAGTGTCGAGATGCGCGCGACCTGACGCTCATGTTGGCGTAACAGCGCGGCATCGAGCCGCTGCGTGAGATTGTCGAGTTTCGCCTGATGCGCGGCGAGGTCGGGACGCCAGCGCTGCCAACGCATGTGCAGCAACGAAAAACGCGCTCGAGCGTCGCGCACTGGTCGCGCGCCCGCCGACGAAAGCCGCGCGCTCAACTGCTGCAGGTGCATGCGTTGCCGCGCAAGACGCTCGGCTGGCGACACGAGCCGGCGCGCAAGCCAGTCGAGTTGCTGGGCGCGCCGCTCCATCATCCGGCCAAAGCCGCGAGCGAGCGCGGCGTGCCGATGATCGAGTTCGCGCAACAACAGCACGCGTTGGGGGCTGACGAGTTCGGCGGCGCCCGTGGGTGTCGGCGCGCGCATATCGGCGGCGAAATCGGCAATCGTAAAATCGGTCTCGTGACCGACGCCACTGACCACCGGCACCGCGCTTTCGGCAATCGCGCGAGCCAGCACTTCTTCGTTGAAGGCCCACAGATCTTCTATCGATCCGCCGCCACGGCATACGATCAACACGTCCACTTCGCGCCGCGCGCTGGCCGCATCAACCATCGCCGCCAGCTTTGCGCTCGCGCCCACGCCTTGCACCGGCGCCGGATAGACGATCACCGGAATATGCGGCGCGCGACGTAACAGCGTTGTAAGGACATCGCGCAGCGCCGCCGCCTGCAACGAGGTGACAATGCCGATTGCGCGCGGATGCGAAGGCAACGCGCGCTTGCGCTCTGCGGCGAAGAGTCCTTCGGTCTCCAACTGCGCCTTGAGCCGCAGAAACGCTTCGTAAAGACGCCCCTGCCCGGTCCGCCGCACCGCTTCCACATTGAGCTGCAACTCGCCGCGCGGCTCGTACATCGTGACGAGGGCCCGCACTTCGATACGGTCGCCCTCCTTCGGCATGAACTCCGCGTACTGCGCACGGCCGCGGAACATCACACAACGCATTTGCGCCTGCGCGTCCTTGATTGAAAAGTACCAGTGACCGCTCGCGGCACGCGTGAAATTCGACACTTCTCCCGCGACCCACACGAGTGGAAACGAGCGTTCGAGCATGGTGCCGATCGCTCGGTTCAAAGCGGAAACTGGAACGACGACTTCGCCGCCGGGCAGCGTCGGCGAATTAAAAGAACTATCGGAATTCATGCAAGGAAACCTGTTGGGACTGGCCGGACAGACGATAGACCGAGCAGCCATCGGCGTCCAGCGGGCCGCGCAAATTGTCAAAAGTGTCCACATGTCGGGACTTACCAGGACGATGCCGCCAAAGAGGCCGCAGCACTACGGAAATCCGAACCATCTCGTTGATTTATATGAATTTTACTGATGGGCAATGAGAATGATTGCCGATGCGAAGCGCTTGCAACGGCCCTCGCGGCCCGATGGCGGGGCAGTTCTCCACAAAGTTATCCACAGGCCGCAAATAACCGGCTAAACGAAATGGGGGCGTAGGATCCAGTGCCCGCGACTTGCGGGCCGGGACGCGTGCGCGCTAGAGTGGCGGGTTGCACAGCACAGCAAACCCGAGCGGCGCTTAGGCGCGATGTCGACCCGCCTGCGCCCTTTCGCGCTCGACCTGTGCTCAACTCGTGCTCCACACTTCGACCGTCCGGAGAATCGCGTTCATGCCTGTCCCGCGCATTGCCCCTGGCGCCTCCACGCCGCTGCTGCACCTGAACCGACCCGCGAGCAGCGCGCCGCTCGCCCGCCTGCTTTGCCGATGAGCGGAATTCTCGATCGCCTGGAAACGCGGGTTGCCCGCGAGTGGCAACATCGCGGACCGCTCGCATGGTCACTGACGCCTCTTGCCTGCATGTTCGGCGCAATCGCCGCGATGCGCCGCGCCGCATTCTCGCTCGGCTGGCTCAAGTCGGTGCGCGTCTGCGTGCCTGTGGTGGTGGTCGGCAACGTGACCGTCGGCGGCACCGGCAAGACGCCGACAGTGATCGCGCTAGTCGAAGCGTTGCGCGGCGTCGGTTTCAATCCTGGCGTCGTGTCGCGCGGTTACGGCGCACGCGTGAAAGCTCCGACGCCGGTGACGCCTGCATCGGCAGCAAGTGTCGGCGGCGACGAGCCACTGCTGATCTCGCGCCGCACCGGCGCGCCGGTATGGGTGTGCCCGGACCGCGTGGCAGCTGCGCAGGCGCTGTGCGCGGCGCACCGGGACGTCGACGTCATCGTCAGCGACGACGGCCTCCAGCACTACCGGCTGGCACGCGACGCCGAACTGGTCGTATTCGATCACCGGCTCGGCGGCAACGGTTTTCTGCTGCCGGCAGGACCGCTGCGCGAGCCGCTCTCGCGTCGTCGAGACGCCACGCTGATCAACGACCCGTACGCGAAAACGCTGCCTGCGTGGCCGAACACCTTCTCGCTGCAACTCGCACCCGCCGACGCGTGGCATCTCGAGAATCCCGCGCTGCGCCGGCCCCTCGCGCAGTTCAGCGGCGAGCGGGTGCTGGCCGCCGCGGGCATCGGTGCGCCAGAACGTTTCTTCGCTACGCTGCGCGCCGCGGGCCTTGCGCCTGAAACTCGCGCGCTGCCGGATCACTACGCTTTCGAGCGCAATCCTTTCACCGACGCTGAAGCCGATGCAATCCTGATAACCGAAAAGGATGCGGTAAAATTAGGGTCCTGGCGCGACGCGCGCATCTGGGTCGTTCCCGTGGAAGCCGCGCTCGATCATCGCCTCATTGCATTAGTTGTGGAGAAAGTCCGTGGACGCTCGCCTGCTTGAAATTCTCGTCTGCCCGATCTGCAAGGGCCCGCTCAGCTACGACCGTGCCGCGCAGGAACTGATCTGCAACGCCGACAAGCTCGCGTATCCGATCCGTGACGGCATCCCCGTGATGCTGGTCGACGAGGCGCGTCAAACTGTCGAAGGCACGCCGGTCGACCTGAATCCGGGTTCGGTCGCCTAACGCGGGTCAGGCTAGCGAAGGGCATATCACGCAGAGCGCGTCTTCGGTAAATGCAAGGCAGCAGGTAGCGCAAACCGCGCCGTGAGCGCGAATGCACGGCGGGCTGGTTTCTGTGCCCGTTGCATTGTCGATCTGCCGCCCACGATGTCGACCACGCGTATCGGCCTTGTCTTGTGCTTTATCTCCTTCGCAAGCCGCGTTTGCTGGCTCACTCCCACCGCGTCCCTGCTCCCGTCCTCTCTACCCTTGCGCGCATCTCTCCGATGAATCACACCAACCCCGCCACGCCCCCGTTCATCGCCGTTGTGCCCGCGCGTCTGGCGTCGAGCCGATTGCCCAACAAGCCGCTCGCCGATATCGGCGGTAAGCCGATGGTGGTGCGGGTCGCCGAACGCGCACGCGAGTCGGGCGCGCAGCAGGTGTTGATCGCGTCGGACGCGCAGTCGGTGCTCGATGCCGCCAGCGAGCATGGGTTCGACTCCGTGTTGACGCGCGCCGACCATCCGTCGGGCACGGACCGCCTTGCCGAGGTCGCGTCGCAATTCGGCTGGAGCGACGAGACGATCGTCGTCAATGTGCAAGGCGATGAACCGCTGATCGATCCGGCGCTCGTGTGCGGCGTCGCGTCGCACCTCGCGGCAAGAAACGACTGCGCGATCGCTACTGCCGCACATCCGATCGTCGACGCGGCGGAGATTTTCAATCCAAACGTGGTCAAGGTCGTGCTCGATGCGCGCGGCGTGGCACTGTACTTCTCGCGCGCGCCGATTCCCTGGGCGCGCGACGCTTATCAGCCGCACTGGCCCGACGTCGCGTTGATGCCCGTGCCGCCCGCGCCCGCGGTGGTTCATCGGCACATCGGGCTGTATGCGTATCGCGCCAAGTTCCTGCGCACGTATCCCGATCTCGCCATCTCGCCTATCGAACAGGTCGAAGCGCTCGAGCAATTGCGCGCAATGTGGCACGGCGAGCGTATCGCGGTCCTGATCACGCCCGAGGTGCCGCTTCCGGGCGTGGACACGCCCGCGGATCTGGCGCGCGTGCGGGCTTTATTCGGGTCTTGAGCGCAAAAACCCATGGCATAATCGGACGCTTGTGCGCGCCTCCCGTTTTATTCGCGAGAGCCTGGGTTTGCCCGGTCGCGCCGTGTGTGTTTCTTGCAGCGCCGTCTTCGACGTGCAGCGCGGGACCAGACGGTAGCCGACGCGGGTCCCTCGCCCTCGTGGGATGCCTGCAGCGCCCCAAAGAATTCACATAGATCTGGAGATACACATGCGTTTGATCCTTTTGGGTGCGCCCGGCGCGGGTAAAGGCACTCAGGCAAACTTCATCAAGGAAAAATTCGGCATTCCGCAAATTTCCACCGGTGACATGCTGCGCGCGGCCGTCAAAGCTGGCACGCCGCTCGGCCTGGAAGCAAAGCGCTTTATGGACGCAGGTGAACTGGTCACAGACGAACTGATCATCAACCTGGTGAAAGAGCGTCTGCAACAACCGGACTGCGCCAACGGCTATCTGTTCGACGGCTTTCCGCGCACCATTCCGCAAGCTGAGGCGATGAAGCAGGCAGGCGTCGCGATCGACTACGTGCTGGAAATCGACGTGCCGTTCGACGAGATCATCGTACGTATGAGCGGCCGCCGCTCGCACGCGGCGTCGGGCCGCACATATCACGTCAAGTTCAACCCGCCGAAGGTCGAAGGAATCGACGACGTCACCGGCGAGCCGCTGATCCAGCGCGAGGACGACAAGGAAGAAACGGTCAAGAAGCGTCTGCAAGTGTATGAAGCGCAGACCAAGCCGTTGATCGACTATTACAACGGTTGGGCGAAGAACGGCGACGCAAGCACGCCGCTGCGGGCGCCGCAATACCGTCGCATTTCGGGCCTCGGCACGGTCGAGGAAATCCGCGACCGCGTGTTCGACGCGCTGAAGTAATCGGCCTCCTAGCATTCGCTGACACAGAAAACCCGCCCCTTTCGGCGGGTTTTTTATTGTGTTTCCGCACGGACGTTTTTATTTGATCTCCGGCCATTGCGTTGTGGGATTATCAATAATTGAAAGCCGATCCAATCTGACTTACCTACTATATCGAGCAAAGGAGGAAACATGGAGATTCGCGACAACGTATTCCTGATCACCGGCGGTGCATCGGGTCTCGGGGCCGCCACCGCGCGCCTTCTCGCGGAGAACGGCGGCAAGGTCGTGCTGGCCGACCTCAATCAGGATGCCGGCGAGGCCCTTGCCAAAGAACTCGGCGGCATTTTCGTCAAATGCGACGTGAGCCGCGAAGACGACGCGACGCAAGCGGTTGCCGCTGCAACGAAGCTGGGCACGCTGCGCGGTCTCGTGAATTGCGCGGGTGTTGCGCCCGCCGTCAAAACGGTCGGCAAAGACGGCCCGCATCCGCTCGACTCGTTCACGCGCACGATCTCGATCAACCTGATCGGCACGTTCAACATGATCCGGCTCGCGGCTACGGCCATGTCGAAGAACGAGCCGAACGCGAACGGCGAACGCGGCGTGATCATCAATACGGCCTCGGTCGCCGCATACGACGGTCAGATCGGTCAGGCGGCTTACGCGGCGTCGAAGGGCGGCGTGGTCGGCATGACCCTGCCTATCGCGCGCGACCTGTCGCGCAATGCGATCCGCGTCATGACAATCGCGCCGGGCATCTTCGAAACGCCGATGCTGCTCGGCATGCCGCAAGAGGTGCAGGACGCGCTCGGCGCAATGGTGCCGTTCCCGCCGCGCCTCGGAAAGCCGGCGGAATACGCCATGCTTGCCAAGCAGATTTTCGATAATCCGATGCTCAACGGCGAAGTGATCCGTCTTGACGGCGCCATTCGCATGCAGCCGAAGTAACAACCGCCTGCGCCGCGAATTCGGGCGGCGGCAACGAAAAACGCCTGCACATGACGCATGTGCAGGCGTTTTATTTTGAAGCGCTCGCGAGCGCCGTTCGCTATTTGCTGTCTGCTAGTCGCGATCGTTATGCTGCGTTCGCTGACGCAGTTCCTGCAACTGCGACTCGACGACCGTGGCGTCTTCGGCATCCGGGCGCTCGCCCAGATAGCGTTCGAGGTCTTCGAGCGCCGGGCGCAGATAGTCGAGACGCGCGTACGCGAATCCGCGGTCGCGAATCTCTTCGATACTCTCGGGCAGCAATATGGCGAGGCGCTGCTGGACGGCAAGCAGGCGCTGCCAGCGCTCCGTCTGCAGATACGTGGACTTCAGATTGCGCAACATACGCGCGATGATTTCGCGTCGCGTGGCCGGCTGCAGCAGCATGCGCAGCGCTCTGCTCACCGATTCTCCAGCCGAAGCGACATACGGCTCCAGCATGTCGACCATTTCCGACTCCGACAGCGAATGTCCGCTAGTCGGATCGAGCATCACGTCGCCGTCAGGTGTCGTTACGCGTAGCAGGAAGTGTCCGGGAAACGACACACCGCGCGCCGGGATGCCAACCTGCTCCGCCATCTCCAGATAAAGGACGGCCAGCGAAATCGGAATGCCGCGGCGACGCTTGAGCACCGCGTTCAGGTGGCTGTTGTCCGGGTCGTAATAGTCGTTCAGATTGCTCGCGAATCCGAGCTCGCGGAAGAAAAACCGGTTCAGAACGCCGACCTTTTGACGGATATCGGCGTCCTCCGGCATGCGGCGCTGCAGGCGCACCACGAGTTCGTCGATCTCGGCCAGCGTGCCTTGCAAGTCGAGGTCGGGGTAAGCATCTTGCGCGAGCGAGAGCGCCGCCTCGGTCAGCGGCAAGCTTTCGTCTTCTGCGACGAGCGTGCTGAAATAGTCGAGAACCCGCGTCATCGTAATCACTTCACTCGCCTTTTGAAATACGCGTATTTGAAGCCCATCAGCCAAAGCATACCGAAATATAGCGCGGCGAACAGCACGAGGCAGGCGCCCAGCAGCGCGATACGGTCGATCGGCCGGTCATGCATGCCGATCCAGTCGAAGCTCTGAGCGAGCCAATGCATCAGGCCGGCCAGCACGAGGCACGCACCGAGCAACTGCACAAAAAACTTGAGCCAGCCGCTCGACGGCATATAGATACCGCGCTTGCGCAATCCGAGAAACAGCAACAGCGCGTTGCCGCAAGCCCCGAGCCCGACACTCAGCGTGAGCCCTGCATGCGCGAAAATCGGCACGAACACATAGTTGCTCAACTGCGTGAGGACCAGCACGCCGATGCCGATTTTCACCGGCGTTTTGATGTCCTGCTTCGCGTAAAAGCCCGGCGCGAGAATCTTGATCAGAATCAGGCCGATCAGGCCGACGCCGTAGGCGGCAAGCGCACGCCCCACCATGACGACCGAGTTGCCGTCGAACTTGCCGTAGTGAAACAGCGTGGCCGTCAACGGCTCGGCGAAGAAGAAGAGCGCGACTGCGCTCGGCGCCGCCAGCAGGAACGTGACGCGCAAGCCCCAGTCGAGCAGCGACGAATATTCGTGAGGGTCGGCGTCGACATGCGCCTTCGAGAGACTCGGCAGCAGGATCGTGCCAAGCGCCACCCCGAGCAACGCGGTTGGGAACTCCATCAGCCGGTCGGCGTAGTTGATCCACGAGACGGCGCCCGGACCGATGCGCGACGCGATATTCGTGTTGATGATGAGGCTGATCTGCGCGACGGACACAGCGAACATCGCCGGCACCATCTTCGAAAGCACGCGCTTCACGCCGCGATGCGCGAGCGCGCGAACCGGATTGAGGCCGATGCGCGGCACCATGTCGATCTTTTTCAGACCGGGCAACTGCACGAGGAACTGCAACAGACCGCCCACGATCACGGCCCACGCGAGCGCATAGACCGGAGTGTGCATTCGCGGCGCAAAGAACACCGCGGCGACGATGAACGCGACGTTGAGCAAAACCGGCGCGAACGCGGGCAGCGAAAAGTTCTTGTACGTGTTCAGAACGCTCGACGCGAGAGACGTGAGCGAAATGAAGATGATGTACGGGAACATGATGCGGGTCATCGTGACCGCGAGCGCGTAGGCCTGGCCTTCGTGGGCGAGGCCAGAGGCAACCACGAATACGACGCCCGACGCGCCCAGGACGCCGATCAGCGACAGCACGGCGAGCGCCCAGGCGAGCACCGTCGAAGTTGCGTCGACGAGCGCCTTGGTGGCGTCGTGACCCTGCTGGTTCTTGAACTCGGCGAGGATCGGCACGAAGGCCTGCGAAAATGCGCCTTCGGCGGAAATGCGGCGCAGCAGATTCGGAATTCGGAAGGCGACGTAGAACGCGTCAGTGTATTGACTGGCGCCGAACGCGCGGGCGATCAGCGTTTCGCGGGCCAGTCCGGTCACGCGCGACAACAGCGTGAAGCCGCTGACCGTCAGCAGGGCTCGGAATAGATTCATGGGGCGCTTATTATAAGGGTGCCGCAGATGCGGACGACGAGCCGGAAGCGATTCGGACCGATTTACCCGGCAGACGTTCGCGGCGCGGCGGCGAATTGCGTCGTTTTTTGTTGCCTCGCGCACGGGCGTTTGAAAATGACGCACGTCCGCGGACAGCGTTGGGGCCTCGGGTCACGGAGATCCTGCCGACCAAGGCGCGGCACGCAGGCAGCGCATTCCCGTTGCCACGTCCATGATTTTGTTGCTATAATCGCCGGTTTCGAAGCTCGCTCAGTTCGCGGACGGCTTCCGGATAGGGCTGAGGCTGGCACCAGGTTATCTGCTACCAGTCTGCAATACGCCGGAACATGGCGCCGCAAACATCGGCCCGCCTTCGCGTAGTTCGACCGTTTTTCGACACTTTTGCGCTCTTGGGCAATCGCTTCCAAGAGTTCGGATCTAAAAGCAGCGCCTCACCACTTGAAGGTCAGGTACTGGAAACAGGAACAGGATAAGGAACCGTCATGGCTAACTCCGCACAAGCACGCAAGCGCGCCCGCCAGGCCGCCAAGGCAAACTCGCACAACTCGGCACTGCGCTCGAAGTTCCGCACGGCTATCAAGGCAGTGCGCAAGGCGATCGACGCCGGCGACAAGGCCAAGGCCGCTGAAATCTTCCAGGCATCGTCGAAGACCATCGACATCATCGCCGACAAGAAAATCGTTCACAAAAACAAGGCAGCTCGCCATAAGAGTCGCCTCGCCGCAGCCATCAAGGGTCTGCAGGCGTCCGCAGCACAGTAATTCCGGTCAGCCCGCTTCGGCGGGCTACCTCCTGTTTCCGCTGCGCATGAAAGCCCGCTTTGGCGGGCTTTTTTGTTGGCTGCGCGAGACTAGAGAAGGGCTCGCGGCTCTGCCCCAACGCCGACAACAAAAAAACCCGCGAGCAGTGGGTTTTTTGCATTCTGAAAAGCCAGCGCAGCGCGCCTCAAATGAAGTGTCGTTTGGTTTGCGGCGGCGGAGCATGCTCCAGCTCGAGTTCGCACGCTTCGGTCACCACGAGGTCGTTGTCTTTCGCGAAGTTCATGACGAAGTCGAACGCCATGGGTTCGATGTCCCGCAAGCGCGAATCGAGAATCACGCACTTGAGGTCGCCAATCATGGTTGGCCGGACGTACACCGAGTACTGCATGTAGGCGTGCGGACCTTTCCGCGCGCCCGGCCCGAAAGATGACATCACACCCGCGAGCCGCTCCGACCAGTCGCTCGGCCGGAATTTCTTTCCCGTCGACGTGATGCCCTGAATGAAATATTCGGTTGGAGCTGCTTCGGCCATGTAGGAATACCTGTGTGACTGCCCAGCGGACGACGGCGACAGCAAGCGATAAAACGGATTTTGAAACCCTGAGCCTCGCGTGTGAGCCGCTCCAGAGCGCCGCGCCGGCGGAGACCGTGAGGCGGGTTGAGCCGCTGTGACGCACGTGGAGACGGCGCACCGCGAACTGCCCTTCCGAACCGCGCGAGCCATACGAGCCGTGCCCCCGCCGAAGCGAAGCACCGGCCTGCTGGGCCTTGGAATAACCCGCAGATTATAGCGCAGCAGGCCTTTTTCCGCACTGCACACAAGCTCGTTCCGACAGCACACCGAACCTTTCAAAGCGCTTTTCCGGCCTTTTCGCCGACTCGTCAAATGAGGCGAAATCCTTTATGCTGCATTGAGTTACCACATAACGACGGCGGCGCCGTCCGGCAATCCTGCCGGGTGAGACCGCCGTATTTGTTTCATGACCGCCAAGAAAATTCGCCACTATCTGCAGTTCAAGGATTTCTCGCTAGACGACTACGAGTACGTGCTGGAGCGCGCGCGAATTCTGAAGCGCAAGTTCAAGAACTACGAGACTTACCATCCGCTGCACGACCGCACGCTGGCGATGATCTTCGAAAAGAATTCGACTCGCACACGCCTCTCGTTCGAAGCCGGTATTTTCCAGTTGGGCGGCCATGCCGTCTTCATGAGCACGCGCGACACGCAGTTGGGTCGCGGCGAACCGATCGAAGACGCAGCGCAAGTGATCTCGCGCATGGTCGATATCATCATGATCCGCACGTTCGGCCAGGACATTATTCAGCGCTTTGCCGAAAATTCGCGCGTGCCGGTGATCAACGGTCTCACAAACGAATATCACCCGTGCCAGGTGCTGGCCGACATTTTCACGTACTTCGAGCATCGCGGTCCGATTCGCGGCAAAACGGTTGCGTGGGTCGGGGACGCCAATAACATGCTGTACACATGGATTGAAGCCGCGCAGATTCTCGGCTTCAAGCTGCGCCTGTCCACGCCGCCGGGTTACAAGCTCGACCGCGCGTTGGTCGCAGCGGAGAGCGCGCCGTTCTTCCAGGAGTTCGACGATCCGAACGAAGCTTGTGCAGGTGCCGATCTGGTCACTACCGACGTGTGGACCAGCATGGGCTTCGAAGCGGAAAACGAAGCGCGCAAGAAGGCCTTTGCCGACTGGTGCGTCGACGCGGAGATGATGTCGCGCGCCAATTCGGACGCCCTCTTCATGCACTGCCTGCCAGCTCACCGCGGCGAAGAGGTGAGCGCGGAAGTGATTGACGGCCCGCAAAGCGTCGTGTGGGACGAGGCCGAAAACCGTCTCCACGTGCAGAAGGCGTTGATGGAATATCTGCTGCTGGGCAAGCTCAATCACTGAGCCGACCGCTTTGCAGCCACTGCGTGAGGCGCGGCCGGGCGTCGACTGAGCGGCAAGGCATCGGCGCCGGGGCCTCGCACAGCACCCAATGCGCCGCTGCACTTCCAGTCGACAATCAGGCCGCAAGTGAGCGCGCAAATGCGCCACCACTCTGTCGCAGAAGCCGCAAAATGCGGCCACGCAGCCGTTTAGTGTCAAAATAGTTGTTTTCCGCGCTCCGGGACCGCCGGTGCGCCTTGTTTTCCCGCTTTTTCCAGCTACGAGTTCACCATGAGCGATATCAAGAAAGTCGTGCTCGCCTATTCGGGCGGCCTCGACACCTCCGTCATCCTGAAGTGGTTGCAGGACAACTACGACGCCGAAGTCGTCACGTTCACGGCCGACATCGGCCAGGGCGAAGAGCTGGAACCGGCGCGCAAGAAGGCACTGCAACTCGGCATCAAGCAGGAAAACATCTTCATTGAAGACCTGCGCGAAGAATTCGTGCGCGACTTCGTGTTCCCGATGTTCCGCGCGAACACGATTTACGAAGGCGAGTACCTGCTGGGCACGTCGATCGCGCGTCCGCTGATTGCCAAGCGTCAGATCGAAATCGCGCGCGCCACCGGCGCGGAGGCGGTATCGCATGGCGCAACCGGAAAGGGCAACGACCAGGTTCGGTTCGAACTCGGCTACTACGCGCTCGAGCCGGGCATCAAGGTGATCGCGCCGTGGCGTGAATGGGATCTGTTGTCACGCGAAAAGCTGCTCGCCTATGCGGAAAAAGCTGGCATTCCGATCGAAATGAAGCACAAGCAAGGCGGCGCGCCATATTCGATGGACGCGAACCTGTTGCACATCTCGTTCGAAGGCCGTCATCTGGAAGACCCGAAAGCGGAAGCCGAAGCCGACATGTGGCGTTGGACCGTGTCGCCCGAACAGGCGCCGGATCAGGCCGAATACGTCGATATCGAATACGAGCACGGCGACCCGGTCGCGCTGAACGGCAAGCGCCTCTCGGCAGCGGAAATGCTCACCGAGTTGAACCGTCTCGGCGGCAAGCACGGCATCGGCCGTCTCGACCTGGTGGAAAACCGCTATGTCGGCATGAAGTCGCGCGGCTGCTATGAAACGCCGGGCGGCACGATCATGTTGAAGGCGCACCGCGGCATCGAGTCGATTACGCTCGACCGTGAAGTCGCGCACCTGAAAGACGATCTGATGGCCCGCTACGCGTCGCTGATTTATAACGGCTACTGGTGGAGCCCGGAGCGTCGCGCGATTCAGGTGCTGATCGACCACACGCAGGAGAAAGTCAACGGCTGGGTGCGCGTGAAGCTGTACAAGGGCAGCGTGTCGGTGGTCGCTCGCGATTCGAAGGAAACGCTGTTCGACAAGACCATTGCAACGTTCGACGACGACGGCGGCGCCTACAACCAGGCCGACGCCGGCGGCTTCATCAAGCTGAACGCTTTGCGTATGCGCATCGCGGAGAACGCCCGCCGTCAGCGCGGCTAAGCCAGAAGCTTCGGCGAGGGCCACTTCGCGCTGTGTGAAGTTCAGCGCCGAGACATGCACTCGGCGCGGCGCACGGTAGCGGACGGCGACGACCTGAGCCGCGATCGACGCATGATGTGCTGAAAGCGCGGCTGACGCCGCAACGCAGGCATACAAAAAGGCGCCGGGGCCAAAAAGCCCCGGCGCCTTTATTTTTTCCTTACCGTCAGACAGTCCTCGGCTCGCCAGAACGGCTTACGCCGCCCGTAATCACACGCAAACGGGCTCGGCTTCCAGTTCGACGCCAAATCTCGCCTGCACATCGCGTTGGATTGCTCGTGCAAGCGCCAGCACATCGGCCCCGCTCGCACCGCCACGATTGACCAGCACCAGCGCCTGGCGCTCGTGAACGCCGGCGGCGCCCAGCGCACGGCCCTTCCACCCGCAACGGTCGATCATCCACCCTGCCGCAAGTTTCACGCGCCCGTCGGGCTGCGCGTACGAAATCACGTCCGGCTCGCTGCTTTTCAGCGCCTCGAACTGCGCGGCGTCTATCACCGGATTCTTGAAGAAGCTCCCTGCGTTACCCAGTTCAAGCGGATCGGGCAATTTGGCGCGCCGCACCGCGACGACGGCGTCGAAGATCGCCTTTGCGTCGGGCTGCTCGCCATTGGCGGCATAGCCATTCGCGGCGAGTTCACGCGCCAGGTCTGCATAACCCGCGCGCGGTTGCCACACCTTCGGCAAACGGAAAACGACCGACGTGATGACGAAACGATCGCGCCCTTCGCGCTTGAAAAAGCTGTCGCGGTAGCCGAACGCGCAGGCCTGCGCATCGAACTCGACCGTCTTGCCGGACCCAAGCTCGACGGCCAGCAGCGACGCGAAGCGCTCGCACATCTCGAGGCCGTACGCGCCGATGTTCTGGATCGGCGCCGCGCCCACCGTCCCGGGAATCAGCGCAAGATTTTCGAGACCGGGTAGCCCTTGAGCGAGAGTCCACGCAACAAAGTCGTGCCACGGTTCGCCGGCCGCCGCTTCGACATACACGGCGTCGGCGTCTTCGCGCACGATCCGGCGCCCGCGCAAGGCCACGAGCAGCACCAGTCCAGCGAAGTCGTCTGTCAGCACGACATTGCTGCCGCCGCCGAGCACGAGACGCGGTAAGCCGGCCGCGCGCGGGTCGCGCACCGCGGCGAGCAATTGCGCTTCGCGCTCGATGCGGCAAGCCCACTGCGAGCGGACATCGAAGCCGAAAGTGTTGTGGGCTTTGAGCGGATAGCCGGCAACGAACTCGGCGGAATCGGCGGAATCGGTGTGAGACATTGGATGAGAACTATCGGGCGACAAGCCGAAAACGGCTTCGGGCTGCGGCCGCGCGGCGGCCTTAGGCAAATGGGGGCGGCGTCGGTAAAATGACACCGGTCCGTGATTATAGCGAGTGCCACACGACGAGCCGACCGGCTGCGTCGCGCACCGCCGCACTATTGGGAGAATGCAATGCCATCGTTTGACGTCGTCTGCGAAGCGAACATGATCGAAGTCAAGAACGCGATCGAGCAGTCCAACAAGGAAATCTCAACCCGCTTCGACTTCAAAGGGTCCGACGCGCGCGTCGAACACAAGGAAAACGAAATCACCGCCTATGCGGACGATGACTTCAAGCTGGGCCAGGTGAAAGACGTGCTGCTGTCGAAAATGGCGAAGCGCAATGTGGACGTACGCTTCCTCGACTACGGCAAGATCGAGAAAATCGGCGGCGACAAGGTCAAACAGGTCATCAAGATCAAGAAAGGCGTGTCCGGCGATCTGTCGAAGAAAATCGTGCGACTCGTGAAAGACAGCAAGATCAAGGTTCAGGCGAGCATTCAGGGCGACGCGGTTCGCGTCACCGGAACAAAACGCGACGATCTGCAAAGCGTGATCGCGATGCTGCGCAAGGACGTGACCGACACGCCGCTCGACTTCAACAACTTCCGCGACTGAGCGTTTGTTCAAGAAGCGCCACGGCGCGTAAGCCATGGCGGGCGCTGCAGCGGCGAGCGCATTGCAAACACAGGCAACAGTTGCAAAGACATGGCGGCCGCAGCACTCAGCCGCGCGCGGTCAGAACCCAGCCGCTCAACGATCCTCGCCCGCCCCTGCGCTCGCGGCCGCAGCCGCCTTTTTCTTGTCGCCGATGCGGCTTTCCTCGCCGCGCATCAGCTTGGCGATGTTGCCGCGATGACGCCACACGAGCAGCGAGCTCATCACGACAATGGCCAGCGCAATGATGTGCGGCCCGAACAGGAAACCGTCGAAGATCGGCGCGAATACTGCCGCCGCCAACGCGGCGAGCGACGAATAGCGCGTGAAGAACGCCACGATCAGCCACGTCAGCAGCGTTGCCACGCCCAGGATCGGGTTGATCGCGAGCAGCACGCCGGCTGCCGTCGCCACGCCCTTGCCGCCCTTGAAGCGGAAGAACACCGGATACAGGTGGCCCAGAAACACGGCGACGCACGCAATCGCCACCGACGTATCGTCGAGCCCGTAATGGGCGCCGAAATGCACGACGAACCACACCGGCAGCCAGCCTTTGAACGCGTCGCCGATCAACGTCAGGATCGCGGCCTTCTTGCTGCCGCTGCGCAATACGTTCGTCGCACCGGGGTTGCCCGAGCCGTAGGAGCGCGGGTCGTCGAGCCCCATCGCGGCGCTCACGATCACGGCGAACGACACCGAACCGATCAGGTAGGCAACGACAGCAACGATCAGGTTTTGCATCTGTGACTCTTAAAAGGATCGGCGGTCTGCAACTGGATACCTCAACCGCTCGGGGAACGAAAATCGCAACGGAACGTGACGCAATGCAGCGGACCAAAGAGGCGGACCGAGCGGCGCACATTCTACCGAACGCGCGCTCGCTACGAACATTCAAGCAAACGTCAATCGACGCTCGCGCACTGCACCGGCTTCGCTGCCAGCAGGTCGGTGAGCACCTTCGGCTCGATGCTGATGAGAAAGCCGCGCCGGCCGCCGTTCAGCCAGATTCTGTCCATCTCGAGAATGCTCGACTCCACGTACACCGGCATCTGCTTGCGCGTGCCGAACGGCGAGGTTCCGCCGATCAGATAGCCGGAATGACGATTCGCCACCTCAGGCTTGCACGGCTCGACGCGCTTCGCGCCAATCTGCCGCGCGAGGTTCTTGGTACTGACAGTACGGTCGCCATGCATGAGGACGATGAGCGGCTTGGCATGCTCGTCTTCCATGACGAGCGTTTTCACCACATGATGTTCGTCCACACCGAGCTGGCGCGCCGATTCGCCTGTGCCGCCATGCTCGACATAATCGTATGGATGCTCGCCGAAAACGACGCTGTGACGGCGCAGGAACTGCGTGGCAGGCGTTTCGGATACGTGTCTGGATTTGCTCATCGGCGCATTGTAATGGCGAGTTTGCGCAACGGCTATTTGCCGAATGGTCAATTGTGCGGCTCGATGCATTGTGGCACGATCGTTCGAAAATCTTCCGGCGCGATGCACGCCGGGCACGCAATCGCATTCAGGAGACGCCCTTGAGTACCGCCTCGCCTTTACGCTCCACGATCGACGTTCCCGCGCTACTGGACGCCCTGCCCGCGCGCATCTCCGATATTCCCGCGCTGGCGGCCGGGCGCGATCCGCAACACGTCGCGTTGATCGAAGACGGACGCCGTCTCACCAACGCGCAACTGGTTCAAGCCGTCGAGGCCACCGCTGCGTTGCTTCGCGATTGCGGCGTGCGTGGCGGCGACCGGGTCATGATAGTGGCGGAAAACAGCATCGCGCAGATCGTGCTGCTCTTCGCGACCGCGCGGCTCGACGCCTGGGCGCTCGTGTCGAATGCGCGCCTGTCGGCGTCCGAACTTGACGCGATTCGCACGCACGCGCAGCCGCGCGTGACGGCCTACGTGGTGGAAAGCTCAGCCGATGCCGGTCAGCACGCGCAGCGTCATGGAGCAAGCGCAGCGCCAGACGTCGCGCCGGGTATCGGCGCGTGGTCCTTCACGGTGGACACGTCCGCGCAAGCCGAACCGGTGGAAGCCGCGAACGACCGCCAATGCGCGGCGCTCATCTACACGACCGGCACGACCGGCGCGCCAAAAGGCGTGATGCTCTCGCATCGCAATCTGCTGTTCATCGCCGCGGTATCGAGCCGTCTGCGCCAGGTCCGTCCCGACGATGTCGTCTACGCCGTGCTGCCGATCTCGCATGTGTACGGCTTTGCGTCTGTGTGTCTCGGCAGCCTGTACGCTGGCGCGACCTTGCGCCTCGCGCCGCGCTTCGCGCCGGAAGCGGTGCGGCGCGCGCTTGCAGACGAACGCGTGTCGATTTTCCAGGGCGTGCCGGCCATGCATGCGAAATTGATCGAACATTTGCAGACGCACGGGCATGCGTGGCACGCGCCGCATCTGCGCTTCATCTATTCAGGAGGCTCGCCGCTCGACGCCGCGCTGAAAGCGCACGTCGAAAGCGTCTACGGTCTGCCGCTGCATAACGGCTATGGCATGACGGAGAGCAGTCCCACGGTTTCACAGACCATGCTCGACGCGCCGCGCCGCGACTGCTCGGTGGGCGAAGTCATTCCCGGCGTCGAAGTGCGTTTCGTCGGCCTCGACGGCGCCGATGCCGCGGTCGGCGAAACCGGCGAGCTATGGGTGCGCGGCCCCAACGTGATGCTCGGCTACTATCGCAACCCGCAGCAAACGCGCGCCGCCGTGACCAAGGACGGCTGGCTGAAAACCGGCGACCTGGCGCGGCAGGACACCGACGGCGCGCTGCATATCGTCGGACGCAGCAAGGATCTGATCATTCGCTCCGGCTTCAACGTGTATCCCGCCGAGGTCGAGCACGTGCTCAACGCGCATCCGCAGGTCGTTCAGTCGGCGGTGATCGGACGCCCTGTCGAGGGCAACGAAGAGGTTATTGCGTTCGTCGAACTGGCGGCGAATGCAAGCGTGACGCCGGCTGAACTGATTGCCTGGTGCGTCGAGCGCCTCGCGCCCTACAAGCGGCCCGCCGAAGTGAAGGTGCTTGCCGCGTTACCGGCTGCATCGACGGGGAAGATTCTCAAGCACCGGTTACGCGAATTCCTCTGAAGCCGCAACGGACGACAGCGACAGCGGCAACGGCCGGCGCATAACCACGGTCACCCACGCGGATGATGCTGCGCATGCAGCGACTTCAGCCGCTCGCGCGCCACATGGGTGTAGATCTGCGTGGTCGATATATCGGTGTGCCCAAGAAGCAATTGCACCACGCGCAAGTCGGCGCCGTGATTGAGCAAATGAGTCGCGAACGCATGCCGCAACGTGTGCGGCGACAACGGCGCGTGCACACCGGCCACCGCCGCATGTCGCTTGATGATGTTCCAGAACTGCTGGCGCGTCATGCCCTCGGCACGGCTCGTAACAAACAGCGCGTCTGCCGCGCGCGGGCCGAGCAGCGCCGGTCGCGCGTCGCGCAGGTAGCGCTCGATCCAGCCGTGCGCCTCTTCGCCGAACGGAATCAGCCGCTCTTTCGAGCCCTTACCCATTACGCGAACCACGCCTTCGTTCAGACCGACTTCCACCGTCTTCAGCGTGACGAGTTCGGTAACACGCAAGCCGCTCGCGTACATGAGTTCGAGCATCGTGCGATCGCGCAGACCCAGGGCGGTTTCGATGTCGGGCGCGGCGAGCAACGCCTCCACTTGCGCTTCGCTGAGCGTCGACGGAAAACGCGGCGGTTGTTTCGCCGAACGGATGCGTAACGTCGGATCGACTTTCGCGCGATGCTCGCGCACGGCCCACCCGTAGTAGCGTCGAAACACCGAGAGTCGCCGATTCGCCGACGTCGATTTGTCTTTCTGACGCGCGGCGCTGTACGCGTTCAGATCGGCCTCGCTGGCGGTGTCGAGCGACGCGTTGCGCGTTTGCGCGAGCCATTCGCTAAAGAGACGCAGGTCGCGGCGGTATGCGTCGAGCGTGTTCCGCGACAGACCGTGTTCGAGCCAGAGCGCGTCGCAGAATGCGTCGATCGACGCGGAACTCGTCGCGAACAAAGGCGACGATAGCGGCGACGGCGATTGCGCGCTCGCGTCTTCAACCAGGGTATCGCTCATGCGTAGGGAAGGCCTTCATGCGTCAGCAGCCAACGCTTGACGTTGCGAAAGAAACCGTCTTCGGCGTGATGCGCGAATCCGCCGATGCCGCTCGAACTCACCACGCGATGACATGGAATGACAATGGGAAAGTAGTTGGCGCCGCACGCCTGGCCGACCGCACGCGGCACACTGCCGAGTTGCCGGGCAAGCTGGCCGTAGGTCACCACGGCACCCGGCGGAATCTCGCAAATTGCCTGCCACACGCGCCGCTGGAAAGCGGTGCCGACCGGCGCGAGCGGCAGTTCGAATGTCGCCGACGCCTCGCTGAAATACCGCTCGATCTGTTCGACCGCCTGTCGCGCCAACGGCGTGTCAGGCGCGACGTTCTGCATCGACTCGGGCAAATAGACGATCTCGCGCACGGCCTCGCCTTCGAGGCGAATGCCGACCTTGCCGAACGGCGCGTCGATCACTGCGTTGAACATAGCGCCTCCTGACTCGCGCGACGATGATTCGAGACGTACAACAGACTCGCGGATTGCCGATACTTTACGCCGCTTTTCATGCCGCTTCGAGCGCCCATTGCACGTGCTCGCGCACCACGTGAGAAGAGTCGTCGGCGCGGCGCTCGAGCGCCTCTACTATCGCCTTGCGGGCGTCCGCACTCAAACTCTCGCGCGGTGCACGCAGCGCGTTGCCCATGCCCACGGCAAGATTGCGGAGCCAGCTTTCGTAGCCGATACGGCGGATCGCACTGCCCTGCATGCGCGTGTCGAACTCGTCCGCGCTCCAGCCGAACAGTTCCACCAGCGACGCGCGATCGAGCCCGTGCCGCACGTCGAAATCGGCGACCGGCGCAGCCTGCGCGAACTTGTTCCACGGACACACGAGCTGGCAATCGTCGCAGCCATAAACGCGATTGCCGATCAGCGGACGCATGTCGACGGGAATCCTGCCCTTCAGTTCGATGGTCAGATACGAGATGCACAAGCGGGCATCCACCTTGTAAGGCGCGACGATCGCGCCTGTCGGACATGCGCCGATGCAGCGCGCGCAACTGCCGCAATGCGAGCCCGGCGTTTCAGGCGCGTGCTCGGGCGACGTCTCCGCGTCGGTCGGCAAAGGCACATCGACATATATTTCGCCAAGGAAGAACAGCGAACCCGCATCGCGTTGCAGCAGCAGCGTATGTTTGCCGCGCCAGCCAATGCCGGCCTTTTGCGCAAGCTCCACTTCGAGCACCGGCGCGGAGTCGGTGAACACGCGATAACCGAACGCGCCGATCTCCGCCTGAATTTTCTCTGACAGATGTTGCAGACGGTTACGCATCACCTTGTGATAGTCGCGGCCGCGCGCATAAATCGACACCACCGCGGCCGACGGATCGGCCAGGCGCGCATGCTCGACAGCCCGCCAGTCCTCGCTGAGCGGCACTTCCTGCGGTTCGCTTTCGTCCGGCTTTCCGCTCATTGCATGGGCGGGCAAATAGGCGATGCGAGCGGTAATCACACGTAGCGTGCCGGCCACAAGCTCGGCAGGCCGCGCGCGTTTCATACCGTGTTTCGCCATATAATCCATCTCGCCGTGGCACCCCGCTTCCAGCCAGGCTGCAAGCGGCGCTTCGGCAGCGGAGAGATCGGTATCGCTAATGCCGATCGCCCCGAAACCCAGTTCATGGCCCCACGTCTTGATGTTTCGCGCGAGCGCATGCAGCGCCGCTTCATCGAATTGACGCTCGGCGCTCGCCTCGTCGCAAGACGTCGGCGCATTGGGCGCAGGGGACACGGGAGACTCCGGACTTCGGTTCATCACGCCATTTTACGAGAATGCCTGACCATCCCGATCGCGCGATCGCGCCGCCCGCCGAAGTTCTGCTCGAACGCGCCTTCACGTTCGCGGACGAAGCCGCCACGCTCGCATTCGGCGAGCGCTTCGCACGGGCCATCGAAAGCGTCGCCGTCGCGGCGCAAGGCCAGGGCAGCGGCCAGGGTGCTCAGGCATTCCACGGTCTACAAGTACAACTGGTCGGCGATCTCGGCGCCGGCAAAACCACACTCGTGCGCGCCACGTTGCGGGGCCTCGGTCACACGGGCCGCGTGCGCAGTCCCACGTACACGCTCGTCGAGCCCTACGTGCTCGAGCGACCCACTGGGGAACTCGCGCTTTATCACTTCGATCTGTACAGATTCACCGATCCGGCCGAATGGGCCGACGCCGGCTTTCGCGAGTATTTCGACAGCGGCGCAGTCTGCCTCGTCGAATGGCCACAGCGCGCGGGGCGTCTTCTCGGCGTGCCGGATCTCGTCTTCTCGCTCGACCTGGATAGCGAGGGCGACGGCCGCGTACTCGTCGCACGGGCATACAGCGAAACAGGAAAGGCATGTCTCGAAAGATGTTGATCAAACCGTTCCGCTCGATCGAATCGGCGGCAACCGCAACGCATAACTGGCGGCGCCGGCAGATTCTGTGCGCGGGCGCATCCACGCTTGTGCTCGGTCTCGTCGCACCGCGTCTTGCACTCGCCAGCTCGGTGCTCGGCGTGCGCGTATGGCCCGCGCGCGACTACACGCGGGTGACGATCGAATCCGATCAGCCGCTGCAAAACGCGCAGCAGTTGCTTCAGGGTCCGGACCGGCTCGTGGTCGATCTCAGCGGCCTCGATCTCGACCAGGCGCTGAAGGACCTCGTCTCGAAGATCACGCCAAACGATCCGCAGATCCAGTCGGTGCGAGTCGGCCAGTTTCAGCCGCACGTCGTGCGTATGGTGTTCGACCTGAAGGGCTCGGTGAAGCCGCAGGTGTTCGCACTGCCGCCTGTCGGCGCGTACAAGTACCGGCTGGTGTTCGACCTGTATCCCGCCGTCGCACCCGATCCGCTGATGGAACTGCTCGCGCAGAGCGAGCGCAAGCAGCAAACGCTGAACGAAGAAAACAACGCGCCGCCGGCCACGTTGAGCGGCCCGGGCACGACGCCGCCGGTCGCCGACAATAGCGAAGCGTTCTTCGAGCGTTATGCGCAAAACGGCGGCAGCGGGTCGGCGCCGAGCGTGCCACGTCCGCCCGCGCACGGCGCACCCACGCCACTGCCGCCGATCCCGCCGATCATCGCGAAGCCGGCGACACCGGGCGCTCCCGCGTCGCCGCCCAGCGCAATCGCGCGTAATAAAGGCAGCGGTAGTAACAGTAGTAACGGTGGCAACAGCGCTAGCAGCCTCGGCAACGACGACGACGCGAGCGACGACACCTACGCGTTCACCACGCCGAAGCCGGGCAAGAGCAACACGGTCCGCCTACTGACTGTCGCGATCGATCCCGGACATGGCGGCGAAGATCCGGGCGCAATCGGCGGCTCGGGCACTTACGAAAAGCACGTCGCGCTCGACATCGCCAAGAAGCTGCGCGCGAAGATCGACGCGCAGCCGAACATGCGCTCCATGATGACTCGCGACGCCGACTTCTTCGTGCCGCTGAACGTGCGCGTGCAAAAGGCGCGGCGCGTTGGCGCAGACCTGTTCGTGTCGATCCACGCGGACGCGTTCACCACGCCCGAGGCGCGGGGCTCGTCGGTGTTTGCGCTGTCGGAGCACGGCGCGTCGAGCGCAGCCGCGCGCTGGATGGCGAACAAGGAGAACTCGTCGGATCAGATTGGCGGCATCAACATCAAGTCCGCCGACGCGACCGTCAACCGCGCACTGTTCGACATGTCCACCACCGCGCAGATTCGCGACTCGATGCGCTACGGCAACTTCGTGCTGAAGGAGATCGGCGGAATCAACAAGCTGCACAAGGGCTCGGTCGAACAGGCGGGATTTGCGGTGCTAAAGGCGCCGGATATTCCGTCGATCCTCGTGGAAACCGCGTTTATCAGCAACCCGGACGAAGAACGCCGCCTGAACGACGACGCGTACCGCGACAAGATGGCGGACGCGATCATGACTGGCATCAAGCGTTACTTTGCGGCGAACCCGCCGCTCGCGAAGAACCGCATGACGTGACGCGCGTTTAGCGCGCTGTCATTCGACGACGCATACGACTACGCAAAAAAACGGCCGCAGCAATGCGGCCGTTTTTCCTTCCCTTCTCGTTCAGTAGCGCGATTCAACGCGCCGGCGACAGGCGCTGAGCGACCCATCCGCCGAACACGTTGACCGCGAGACCTGCCATTACCAGTACCGCGCCGGCGATCTGCGCGCCGGAAAGCCGCTCATCCAGAAAGAGAGATGCAGACGCCAGGCCGACGATCGGCACGAGCAGCGAAAACGGTGCGACCTGGCTCGCCGGATAGCGCGACAGCAGACGGCTCCACAAACCGTAGCCGATCAGCGTGGCGATGAACGCGAGATAAACGATCGCGAAGATCGACATGGCGCTGATACCCGACAGCGCCGCAGCGATTCGCTGCGGACCCTCCAACGCATACGACAGCGCCAGGAACGGCAGCGGCGGAATCAGGCTGCCCCACACCACGAGGCCGACCAGATCCACCTTGCCGACTTTCTTCGTGACGATGTTGCCGAGCGCCCACGAACACGCGGCGCACAGCGTGAGAAGGAAACCGGCGAGCGTCATGGCGTGACCGCCTTGCATGCCTATCACGGCGAGCCCGGCAGCTGCAATCAGCAAACCGGCGACGTTCGGCAAGCGGAAGCGTTCGTGCAGGAAAAACGCCGCAAAGATCAGCGTGAAAAATGCCTGCGCCTGCAATACGAGCGACGCGAGCCCCGCAGGCATGCCGACGTACATGGCCGAGAACAGGAAGGCGAACTGCCCTAAGGAGATCGTCACGCCGTATGCCAGCAGCCAGCGCCACGGCAATTGCGGACGCTTGACGAAAAATATCGCCGGAAACGCGGCGAGCATGAAGCGCAGCGCGCCTAGCAGCATGGGCGGCACGCCATGCAAGCCCACCTTGATTACAACGAAATTGACGCCCCACGCGATCACCACGATCAGCGCGAGCAGCAGGTCCCTGGGTGACATCCCAGTCTCCAATTGATTATTGAACCTGCCAGTTTAGCGGAGGGTGGCGGGACACGTGATTGTTCGTGCTACGGATTTTCGGAGCAGGACTGTGCCGCGAAACGTCGTCGTTGCGCCCTCCGCAGTAGAATCGTCCATTGAGAAATTTCTTCCTCCTTATTCAGCCGAGCCCGCCATGTCCTCTTCGATCAAAGCAGTTCTCAAACCGCATCTGCGCGATGTCGGCAGTCTGACTGTGCGGCGCGTGCTGCCTGCAATGGCCGCGCGGCTGATCGGACCGTTCATCTTTTTCGACCACATGGGACCGGCGACGCTGGAACCGGGCGTCGGCCTCGACGTTCGTCCGCATCCGCATATCGGCCTTGCCACGGTGACCTTCCTGTTCGAAGGCGCGATCATGCATCGCGACAGCCTCGGCTCCGAGCAGAAAATCATCCCCGGCGACGTCAACTGGATGACGGCCGGGCGCGGCATCGTCCATTCCGAGCGCACGCCCGCCGAGGACCGCGCGAACGGCCAGACCATCCACGGCGTTCAGACGTGGGTCGCGCTGCCGCTCGAAGACGAAGAGGTGGAGCCGTCGTTCGCGCATCACGCCGCCGACACGCTGCCGGTGGTCGAGCGCAACGGCGTCACGCTGCGCGTGATCGCCGGCACGGCCTTCGGCGAAACGTCGCCTGTCACGACGTTTTCCGGCACGTTGTATGTCGCCGGCGAGTTCGCGCCGGGCAGCGCCTTCGCGCTGGAACCGGAGCACGAGGAACGCGGCGTGTATCTTGTCGACGGCGATCTGGAAATCGACGGCACGCCGCTCGAAGTCGGCCAGATGGCAGTGCTCGCGCTCGACGAGACCGTCACCCTCGCGAGCACGCACGGTGCGCGCGTGATGGTGCTGGGCGGCGAGAAACTCGACGGTGAACGCTTTATCGAATGGAATTTCGTCGCAAGCTCGCGCGAGAAGATCGAAGCCGCGAAAGTGGCGTGGACCAATCAGGAGATGGGCAAAGTGCCGGGCGAAACCGAATGGATTCCGCTGCCGCAAAAGCAATGACGGCCAGTCCCGGCGACGGCGCGGCGCGCATTGAACATTGAATCCACGCCGTTCGGCCCCAACTAGCAGACAAACCGTTTTTATCGACGAGGACGCAATGGACACCACTTTGGCCACATTTGAAAAGGACGTCATCACGGCGTCGACACTGGCCCCTGTGCTGGTCGATTTCTGGGCGCCGTGGTGCGGCCCCTGCAAGACGCTTGGCCCGATGCTGGAAAAGCTCGAAGCCGAAGCCGCCGGCAAATGGAAGCTCGTCAAGGTGAACGTAGACGAGAATCAGGAACTCGCCGCGCACTTCCAGGTGCGCAGCATCCCGCACGTCATGGCGTTTGCCGACGGCCAACCGGTGGACCAGTTCATCGGCGTACTGCCTGAGGGCCAGCTGCGCGAATTCATCGAGCGGCTCGTGCCGCAAGGCGCGGACGCCGCGCGTCTCGAGGCGCAGACCGCGCTCGAAGAAGGTCGCCGCGAAGACGCTTACGATGCGCTGGAATCCGCGCTCGCCTTCGACCCGGGCTTCGACGAAGCACGCATGGATCGCATCGAGATGCTGCTCGACGACAACCGCATCGACGAGGCGCGCAACGAAGTCGATCTGCTGTCGCCGAAAACCACGCAAGGCATCGACGCACGCTTCAACGCGATCAAGACGCGGCTCGACGCCGTGGATGCGGCCGCCGACCTGCCGCCCACCGATGCACTGGAAGCGCGCGTCGCAAGTCATCCGGACGATCTGGAGGCGCGTTTCGATCTGGCAAGCGCGCTGATCGCACGCCGCAAATACGAGGGCGCGCTGGAACATCTGCTGGGCATCGTGCAGCGCGACCGCACGTTCCGCGACGACATTGGCCGTAAGACCATGCTCTCCGTGTTCGATCTCGCCGCGCATCAGCCGGAGCTGGTGTCGCAATGGCGGCGCAAGCTAAGCGCGGCGCTGTACTGAAGCGAGTCTAGGCACCCGCACCTCGCGTGCGGCGTCGGGCTGAATTCCGGCTCGTGCCGCACGCCGCTTGCCGCGCCAGAGACGCATCACCCCGCCTGTTTCGCCAAAGCACGCAGCACATGCGCGGCCGCGGCGAAACCAAAACTCGCCGTCACGCAAACGCTCGAACCGAAGCCCGCACAGTTCAGGCCGATCGGCCCCGTATGACCGGGCGACGTGGTGACGTGCTCCGCTTCCGCATCGATATCGCAGACCGCCGCCTCCGGGTAGATGAGCGGCTCGTCCGAATACACCGCGCTCACCTTGAATTTCGCTTTCGGCCCGCGCGGAAACCCATGCTGCTTCCGCAACTGCCCACGCACTTTGGACAGCAACGGGTCCTGAATCGTCAACGCAAGATCGTCGATGCGAATGCGCGTCGGATCCAGCTGGCCGCCCGCGCCGCCAATCGTGATCAACGGCTGCTTGCGCTCGACGCACCACGCGATCAGCGCGGTTTTGGTGCGTACGCTGTCGATAGCGTCGATCACATAGTCGAAGCCGCCGCCGAGCGTCGCCGAGAAGTTGTCGGGCTCGACGAAGTCTTCCACGAGGCGCACGTCGCAGAACGGATTGATTGCCGCGATGCGCTCAGCCATCGCTTCGACTTTCGGTTTTCCGTAGTTGCCGTCAAGCGCGTGAATCTGCCGGTTCGTGTTGCTCTCGGCGACATTGTCGAGATCGATCAGCGTCAGTGTGCCGACAGCGCTGCGCGCCAACGCTTCGGCCACCCACGACCCGACTCCGCCGATGCCGATCACCGCGACATGCGCGCTTTCGAAAGCGGCGAGCGCCGGCGCGCCGTACAGACGCGCAATGCCGCCGAAGCGCCGCGCACGGTCGGCGGTTTCACTCCCGTCGAGGCTGGTAGTAAGATCAGATTGCGCGGTGGTCGACATGATGGGACTCATTGAACAGGCAGGAAACGGACGCGCTTCTAGATCGCGCAGCCGTATTTTGCCTGAACGCCTGCATGAGCATTGCCGCCGCAATCACCCTGTCGCGCTCCGGGGCATTACCCGATCATGCACGCCGGGCCTGCGTCGCGCTTGACCCAGTCGCGCGCAAAAAATTAATGCCTTAGCTATACTGCCCTGACTGTAGCGTTCGCATAACAACATGACCTCACTCGCCGAACTTCGAAAAAACTATTCGCTGGGTTCTCTGGACATCGGCGACGTAGATCGCAACCCGTTCCGGCAATTCGACGTCTGGTTTCAACAGGCTGTCGACGCGAAGCTGCCCGAACCGAATACGATGACGCTCGCCACCGTCGACTCGCGCGGCCGGCCTTCGGCGCGCATCGTGTTGATCAAGGGCGTCGACGAACGGGGCTTCGTGTTCTTCACCAACTACGAAAGCCGCAAAGGCCGCGAGCTAGCCACCAATCCGTACGCGAGCCTGCTGTTCTACTGGATCGAGCTCGAGCGCCAGGTGCGCATCGAGGGGCGCGTCGTCAAAACGAGCGCGGAAGAAAGCGACGCGTATTTCGCGTCTCGTCCGGCCGGTTCGCGAATCGGCGCATGGGCATCGAATCAGAGTCAGGTGATTGAAAGCCGCTCGCAGCTCGAAACGCGCGAACGCGAAATGCGCCTGCAATATGGCGATGAACCTCCGCGTCCGCCGCATTGGGGCGGTTATCGTTTGGTGCCCGAAGCAATCGAATTCTGGCAGGGCCGGCCGTCGCGTCTGCATGACCGCCTGCTTTACACGCGCGTAAGCGAGAACAGCAACTGGCAGATCTCCCGTCTCTCGCCGTGAATCGACACAAACAATGCCGCCAGCGCGCAGCCAACGCAGCAGCGCGCGGCGCACGGATCGCATCTCGCGGCATGGGAGTCGCGCCGCACTGATTTGCGCTCCACACAAGCTTCGCTTTAGTTCAACGGACACGGAGAGATCGCATGTTCTGGGAGAAAAAGCTGGCGCAGTGGGTGGAAGAAGTAAAAACCAAGGCTGACTTACCAGCACGTCTCGTGCTGTGGGACGGCCAGCAACACGACTTCGGGCGGTTCGCCGCGCCTCAGGTCACGTTGCATGTGAAAAGCGCGACGGCGCTGCCTTACCTGCTCGAACCGAGCCTCGACAATCTGGGCGAGGCGTACGTCAAGGGCAAGATCGACATCGAGGGCAAGCTCTCGGACATCATCAACGTGGGCTATCAGCTCGCGCGCAATACCGTCACGAGTGCGAGCAAACTCGCACGCATGCGGCGCTATTTCCAGCATTCGAAAGCGTCGGACCGGAAGGCGATCCAGTATCACTACGACGTCTCGAACGAGTTCTACAAGCTGTGGCTCGACGAGAACATGGTGTACTCGTGCGCGTACTTCGAGAACGGCAACGAAGATCTGGCGACCGCGCAGATCAAGAAAATCGACCACATCCTCACCAAGATCCAGTTGCAGCCGGGGCAGCGCCTGCTCGACATCGGCTGCGGCTGGGGCGCGCTGGTGCTGCGCGCGGCGCAGAAATTCGGTGCGCAATGCGTGGGCGTGACGCTGTCGCAGAACCAGTTCGATCTCGCCACGGCGCGTGTGAAAGCTGCGGGCCTCGAAAATCAGATCGAAATTCGTCTGCAGGATTACCGCGACGTCGAAGGGCAATTCGACCGCATCACGAGTGTGGGCATGTTCGAGCACGTCGGACGCAAAAATCTGCCGGGTTATTTCAGGAAGATGCACGACCTGCTCGCCGACGACGGCGTCGCGATGAACCACGGCATCACGTCGAGCGACTCGGATAGTGGCGAAACAGCGCTTGGCGGCGGCGAGTTTATCGACCGTTATGTGTTTCCCGACGGCGAGTTGCCGCACATCAGCCTCGCGCTCGAATCGATGCAGCGCGGCGGGCTCGAAGCGGTTGACGTCGAAAGCCTGCGCCGTCACTATGCGCACACGCTCGACATCTGGGCGGAGAATTTCGAGGCGCATGCGGAAGAAGCCCGCAAGCTCGTCGACGACGAAAAATTCCGCATCTGGCGCGTCTATCTGGCCGGCTGCGCGTACGCATTCGAAAACGACGACGTCTCCATCTATCAGGTCGTATGCCGGAAGGCCGGCCGCAGCGCGAAAACCCTGCCGTGGTCGCGCCGCTACATGTACGAGAAGCCGCTGTGACGTGAGCGCCGCAGCGTCGTGCACCAGCGTGCCGCCGCGGCGCAAACTACTGAACAGCAGGTCGAATCTCGATGGGCCAGAGCGGGACAAGCGAAGTGGAACAGGCGCCGGGCGAGCCGGAAGCGCCACTCCGGGCGGACGTGCAAAGCGAAGCGGTACAGTTCGATCTGTTCGGAATGCCGGTGGAACCGGCGGTCGCGTCGACGGTTGCGTCGGCGGAAACCGAAGCGCGCGCGAAGCCCTCGCGCACTGTATCCGGCGATCCATTGCCGCTCGCGCCGGAGGCCGCCTCTCAGTCTCCGGCCGCCAACTCCGCCCCCGTGCCGAAGCCCGCGAGCCGGCGCGGTGCGCGGGAGAAAGCCGCCGCCGCGTCGCTCTGGCAGCAGGACGAAGCGCCGACGTCCGCCGCTGCAAACCCGCCGCCAGCCGATACGCCAAAAAAGCGCCGCACGAAGGAAATCCTCGCCGCCCCACCCTCGCCGGAGGTACTCGCACTCGCCGCGCAACTGCCGCCGCAAGTGCACCTCGGCACATCGACATGGTCGTTTCCCGGCTGGAACGGCATTGTCTACGGCGATGAGTACAGCAACAGCAAGCTCTCGCGTGACGGCCTCACCGCTTACGGCGCGCATCCGTTGCTGAAGACAGTCAGCATCGACCGGTCGTTCTATCAGGCGCTCACGGTCACCGAATACCTGCGCTACGCGCAGCAGGTGCCCGAGCATTTCCGCTTTATCGTGAAAGCGCCGATGACGATCACCGACGCAACCGTGCGCGCCGAACGCGGCGAGCCGGTATCGCTGAACCCATGCTTTCTCAACGCGCAGATGGCGATCGACGACTTCGTCACGCCGTGTCTGGAAGGTCTCGGCGAAAAGGCGGGGGCGCTGGTGTTCCAGCTGTCGCCGCTGCCCGACCAGATGCTCGCGCAGCCGGCCGCGTTCATAGAACGGCTCGGCGACTTCCTGACGGCATTGCCGAAGCTGCCGCAAGGCACCTGCTATGCAATCGAAATCCGCGACGCCAGTCTGCTCACGCCTCGCTTCATTCGTACGCTCAAAGCGGCGGGCGTGCGCTACTGCGTGGGCATCCATGCGCGGATGCCCGACCCTCTGCGGCAGGCGGCGGCGCTCGCGCTGCTGGACGGCGAACCGGCCGGGCCGCTAATCGTTCGCTGGAGCTTGCATGGCGGCTTCAAGTACGAGCAGGCGAAGGCGAAGTACGAGCCGTTCGACCGGCTCGTCGACCAAGACCCGGCGACGCGCGCGTCACTCGCCGAACTGGCCGCGCGTTATGCGCTTGCCGGCCAGCCGGTGGTGATCGCGGTCAACAACAAGGCTGAAGGCTCAGCGCCGCTCAGTTGTATGGAACTGGCGCGCGAGATCGTCGAAGCCTGTGCGCGGCTTGCACACGAGCACGAAGATCTCGGCGCCCTCCCCGTCAGCTCGCCTTGATGCGGTGCGCGAACTTCTGGCGGAACTTCGCGACCTTCGGCGCGACCACGAACGAGCAGTAGCCCTGATTCGGATGCTGCGCAAAATAGTTCTGATGATAGGCCTCGGCAGGCCAGTAGTTGCCGTCGAGCGGCAGTACCTGCGTGACGATCTGGCCGTCGTAGATGCCCTGCTCGCCGATCTCGCGGATTGCCTGCAAAGCTGTCTCGCGCTGCGCGTCGGAGTGCGTGAAGATCACTGAGCGATATTGCGTGCCGACGTCGTTACCTTGACGGTTCAACTGCGTCGGATCGTGGATCGCGAAGAAAATATCCAGAATCTCGCGATAGCCGATCTTTGCCGGATCGAAGTCCACCTTGACGACTTCGGCGTGGCCCGTTGCGCCGTCGCACACCTGTTCATATGTCGGACGCTGCGTCTCGCCGCCTGCATAGCCCGACTCCACGGAGTTCACTCCCTCGACGCCCAGATAAACCGCTTCGAGGCACCAGAAACACCCGCCACCCAAGGTGGCGACTTCGCCTGTCTGACTCATGCTGCTCGCTCCTTCAAGCTCGTGATCGGCCTATGCCGCTTCCGCTTCGCCACAGCGCTCATGACGCCGGCGCAGTGTTCAGCTTAGCGGGTTTTGCGATGCGCCGTTCTGTGTCCGGCCGGTGCATCGCGATTGCAGTTAAAATTGGGGCAAATCGACGATTTTCACTATGACTTTCGAATTATCTGTTTCCCGCTGCGCGGGCAAGCGCTTTAACGCGGCCTCCCGCCCACGTGCATCCACGGCCTGCGCGCAATGAAGCGAGCCAGCCCGCCCAATTTCGACCAGGCCGCCTTCCGGCAGGCGCTCAGCCAGTTTGCTACCGGCGTCACCGTGATCACAACGCGTGCGGCGTCCGGGCAGTTGATCGGCATCACCGCCAGTTCGTTTAATTCGGTTTCGCTCGACCCGCCCCTGGTGCTGTGGAGCCTCGCAACGCGCTCGGCGTCCATGCCGGTGTTCCGCACAAACAGCCATTACGTCGTCAATGTGCTGGCCTCGTCGCAACTGGATCTATGCAAGCGCTTTGCCACCGTCAAAGGCGATCGGTTCGAAGGCGTATCGCACGCGGCGGGCGACACGGGCATGCCGGTACTCGACGGCGCGCTAGCCTGGTTCGAGTGCCACAACCGCAGCCGTTACGAAGAAGGCGACCACGTGATTTTCGTCGGCGAGGTGGAGCGTTGCGGCGTGCATGAGAATGCGGCGGAGATTGCGCCGCTCGTGTTTCAGAACGGCCAGTTTCACGGGCTCAAACCGCTGTAACCGTTTTTAGCGCCTGCAACGGCGCCAACGCGAGGCAGCGCCTCAACGGTCGTTGTGCGGCGCGCCGTGCCCGCCGGTTTTCGTGACCAGCGACACCGGCACGCCCGAATCTTCCTTCAGAGTCTGCAGCACGATATTCGAGCGAATATCCATCACTCCCGGCGCCTTATAGAGACGCTCCAGGACGAAATCCGAATAGTGCTTGAGGTTGTGCGCAAGAACGCGCAACAGGTAATGCGTCTCCCCCGTCACGACGAAGGCGCCGACCACTTCCGGCCAATCGCGCAGCGCATCCGCAAAGCGCTCATGCCAGTTCTGCTGGTCATTGCGCATCGACACCTGCACGAACGCTTCCAGTTCGAACCCCAACACCTCGCGGTTCAGACACGCGCGGTAGTGCTCGATGACACCCTGCTCTTCGAGTAGACGCAAGCGCCGCAGGCATGCCGACGGCGACAGCGAGATGCGCTCCGCGAGATCGAGATTGCTGATTCGTCCTTCTTGCTGGAGCACCGCCAAAATACGGCAATCGGTGGCGTCGAGCGAGATCGCGTTCATATTCGGTCTCCCTTTCCCATTTGTCTCAAATTATGTTCCAAGACACGGCTCGGAAGGTGATTTTTTCGCAATCACATTTCGCGGTCAGACACCTATCATTCCCTATAGACATCAACCGCAGATGGAGACATGCAGACACTCTGGGACATCACCCCCGCCGTCGATACGGCAACGCCGGTCTGGCCTGGCGACACCCCCGTTGGCATCGAGCGCGTCTGGCGAATCGAGGCCGGGTCGCCTGTAAACGTCGCACGCCTGACTCTCTCGCCGCACACCGGCGCCCATACCGACGCCCCCTTGCACTACGACGCAGCAGGCGCCGCGATTGGCCATGTACCGCTCGACATCTACCTCGGACGATGCCGCGTGATTCATTGCATCGGCGCCTCGCCTGTTGTGACGCCACAACACCTGGATGGTTTGCAGGGCGACTTGCCACCGCGAGTCTTACTACGAACTTACAGAAATGCGCCGACTGCGGCGTGGGACAGCGGCTTCTGCGCCGTCGCGCCTGAGACGATCGACCTGCTGGCGGCGAACGGCGCGAAGCTGATCGGCATCGACACGCCTTCGCTCGATCCACAGGAATCGAAAACGATGGACGCGCATCACCGCGTTCGCGCGCACGGCATGGCCATTCTTGAAGGCATCGTTCTCGACGACGTCGCTCCCGGCGACTACGAGCTGATCGCGCTGCCGCTGAAACTGACCACGCTCGACGCAAGCCCCGTGCGCGCAGTGCTCCGCGCGCTCCCAGACGCGCACTGATTGTTGAATCCGCATCATCCGACTGAACGAGACCACCATGAAACACCGCGAAGAAGCATTGGCGCTCGATAGCGCCGACCCGCTCGCGACATTACGCGACCAGTTCGCGTTGTCGGCGACCACTATTTACCTCGACGGCAATTCGCTCGGCGTGCCGCCCGCCGCAGCGGCGCAACGCGCACAAACCGTGATCGCCGCCGAATGGGGCGAGGGCTTGATCCGCAGCTGGAACGCGGCGGGCTGGTTCGCGTTGCCGCGGCGCCTCGGCAACAAGCTTGCGCCGTTGATCGGCGCAGCTGAAAACGAAGTGGTCGTCACCGATACGATTTCGATCAATCTGTTCAAGCTGCTGTCGGCCGCGCTGCGGCTCGCGAACGCACGCGACCCGAAGCGCCGCGTGATCGTCTCGGAGCGCTCTAACTTTCCGACGGACCTTTACATCGCGCAGGGCTTGATCGAGCAGCTCGACCGCGGCTATGAACTTCGACTCGTCGACGACCCGTCCGAGTTGCCCGAGGCGATCGGCGAAGACACCGCGATCGCGATGATCACGCACGTCAACTATCGCACCGGCTACATGCACGACATGGCCGCGTTGACCAGACTGATCCACGACAAGGGCGCGCTGGCGCTGTGGGATCTCGCACATTCGGCCGGCGCTGTGCCGGTCGATCTGAACGGCGTGGGTGCCGACTACGCGGTGGGTTGCACGTACAAGTATCTGAACGGCGGCCCTGGCTCGCCCGCATTCGTCTGGGTGCCGCAGCGCCATCAGAACGATTTTGCGCAACCGCTCTCCGGCTGGTGGGGGCATCGCGCGCCGTTCAAAATGGACCCCGCGTATCAGCCCGACGACGGCATTGGCCGCTTTCTGTGCGGCACGCAGCCAATGGTCTCGATGGCGCTCGTCGAATGCGGACTCGATGTTTTCCTGCAGACCGACATGCAGGCGATTCGCCGCAAGTCGCTTGCGCTGACCGATCTGTTCATCGAACTGGTCGAGACCCGTTGCAGCGAATTTCCGTTGAAGCTCGTCACGCCGCGCGCACATTCACAGCGCGGCTCGCATGCGAGCTTCGAACATCCGCATGGTTACGAGGTCATGCAGGCGTTGATCGCGCGCGGCGTGATCGGCGATTATCGCGAGCCGCACGTATTGCGCTTCGGCTTCACGCCGCTGTATACGCGCTTCGTCGATGTATGGGACGCCGTCGAAACGTTGCGCGAGGTGCTCGTGCGCGAGACCTGGCGAGCACCCGAATTCGCCGCGCGCGGCGCGGTGACCTGAGGAGCGCGCGATGAACGATCACATGCAAACGCCGGGCTTGCCCGAAGAAACGTCCGCGCAAGGATGCCCGTTCGGTCATGGGCGCGCTGCGTCCGCTTCCGCTGAGGGACCGGCTACAGAAACTGCTTCAGCCGATGGCTGGCACGACGCACAACTCGACTTCTCCGAGTCGATGAGTTACGGCGATTACCTGTCGCTCGGCACGGTGCTGGATGCGCAACATCCCTTGTCGCCCGATCACAACGAGATGCTGTTCATCATTCAGCATCAGACAAGCGAATTGTGGATGAAGCTCGCGCTCTACGAGTTGCGCGCCGCGCTGGGCGCTGTGCATCGCGACGAGTTGCCTCCGGCGTTCAAGATGCTTGCCCGCGTCTCGCGGATCATGGAGCAACTGGTGCAAGCCTGGAGCGTACTTGCAACGATGACGCCTTCCGAATACACGTCGATGCGTCCTTACCTGGGCAGTTCGTCGGGGTTTCAGTCTTACCAGTATCGGCAGATCGAGTTTCTGCTTGGCAACAAGAACGAGCAGATGCTAAAGCCGCATGCGCACCGTGCTGAAGTGCTCGCCGAGGTGAAGGCGTCTCTCGAGTCCCCGTCTTTCTACGATGAAGTAGTGAAGCTGCTGGCGCGTCGCGGCTTTGCGATCTCGCCTTCGCGGCTCGCGCGCGACTGGACGCAGCCGACGGTTCATGATGCTTCCGTTGAAGCGGCCTGGCTGGAGGTTTATCGCAATCCTTCGAAGCACTGGGAGTTGTACGAGATGGCCGAAGAACTGGTCGATCTCGAGGATGCTTTCCGGCAGTGGCGGTTCAGGCATGTGACTACGGTCGAGCGGATCATTGGGTTCAAGCAGGGCACGGGCGGGACTAGTGGGGCGCCGTATCTGCGCAAAATGCTCGACGTGGTGCTGTTTCCTGAGCTTTGGCATGTCAGGACTATGTTGTAGTTGTGTTGTAGGCGCTGTGCGCTGCCTCGCACGGGGCAGCGCTCATAAACCACGGTGACATCAAGGAACGGCCAAGGGTTGAAGAACAACAATTGCCACGAGCCCCCAATCACCTCGCAGTAAATCCCCCATCGACAGCCAACGAAACCCCACTCACCATAGAAGCCGCATCGCTCAACAAGAACGCCACAACCGAAGCCACTTCGACGGGCTCGGCGAACCGTCCGAGTGGAATAGCCTTGAGAGCAGGCTCGCGCTTCACAGGATCGCTCCAGGCCTGCACGGCCATAGGTGTCAACGTCACAGTGGGATTAACGCTATTCGCGCGAATTCCGAACGGCCCCAATTCGATACACAAGGCCCGCGTCACCGCATCCATTGCCGCTTTTGAAGCCGAATAGCTCAGATGATCGTCGAGCGCCACGAGCGCCGCCTGACTCGACACGTTGACGATGCTGCCAGCCCGCTTCGCTTCGATCATTCCTCGCGCCACATGCTTCGCAACCAGCACGGCGCCGCGAGTATTCACTGCCATCACGCGATCGAAACTCGCGGCCGTGGTATCAACTGCCCGTTCGAGCAACGCGATTCCTGCGCAATTCACGAGACCGTCGAAGGGACCGAGCGACGCAAACGCATCGTCGATTGCAGCTTCATCGCTTACATCGATCATCAACGGCTCGCAGCCGGTCTCTTCGGCGAGGCGCGCAAGCTCGCTGACATTGCGCGCCGCCGCCACCACGTTCGCGCCGCAAGCGCACAACATCTCGACCGTCGCGCGGCCGATTCCGCTCGAAGCGCCCGTCACCAGTATCGAGCGGCCAGAAAAATCGAAAGTAGCATTCATGATGTTTGCAAACGATGCATGACCGGCTTCAATGCCGGATAGAGATCCGTGTAGATACCGAAGCGCTGTTCATAGAGCGCCATTCGCGCGGCGTCCGGCTGCGCACGCTCGACCAGCGTGACCCATCCTCCCTGCGCCGCTTCCTGCGAAACCAGTCCGACGCCCAGCGCCGCGAGCAATGCGGCGCCCATGGCCGCCTCCACTTCCTGCTCGATGGTGTAGACCGGATAGCCGGTGATGTCGGCGATGATCTGCATCCACAAGTCGGAATGCGCCGCGCCGCCGACCACCACCAGTTTGTCTTCCAGCGACTGCGCGCCTTTGCGGCCTGCCTCTATGTTGTGCTTCAACGCGAACGACACGCCCTCCAGTACCGCGCGATAAAGATGCGCGCGCGTATGGAACAGGCTGAGGCCGACGAATGCGCCGCTCGCCTTTGCGTCCCAGACCGGACTGCGTTCGCCCATCAGATACGGCAAAAACATCACGCCGTCGGACCCGGCCGGCACCTTCGCGGCGTTGTCTTCTAGCAGCCGATGCGGATCGCCATGAGGCGTCGCGCGCGCGGCTTCGATTTCCGCATGGCAGAACTGATCGCGATACCAGGTCACGGACGCCCCGGCGGTAATCGCACCGCCGAATACATAAATGTCGCGCTGGCCGTTGAAAACGTGAGGCATGCTGATCAATCCGTGGCGGGCATCCACCGTCTGATTGATGTATCCCCAGCACATGCTCGTGCCGATCATCGCCACATGCTGCCCCGCGCGGCTCACGCCGGCCGCGAACGTTGCGACGGCTGCGTCCACACCGCCCGCGACGATCGCCGTGCCTGCGGCGAGTCCCAATTCTTCGGTCCACTGCGACAGCAGGCCGCCGACGACTTCGGACGATTCAACGAGGCGCTCCGGCATCATCGTTGCGGGAATGCCGAGCATGTCGAGCGCCTCGTCCGACCAGTCGCGCTTCGCGATGTCGTAAATGCCGCCGATATTGCCCGCGGAACTGTGGTCGACGGCAATTTCGCCGGTCAGCATGTAGATCACATACGCATTCGGCGGAAGGAAATAACGCGTTTGCGCCCATACGTCCGGCTCGTGATCGCGCAGCCACAACATCTTCGTGTAGCCGTAATAGCTGTCCACGCCGTTGCCGGTAATCGTATAAAGCCGATCGAGGTCGACGTTGTTGCGCACCCACTCGACCTGATCGGTCGCACGCCGGTCCATCCATATCAGGCAGGGATAGAGCGGGCGCATATCGCTATCGACAGGAATGCCCGAGCCGCCATACAGACTGCTCACGCACACGGCCTTGATGGAATTTGCCGCGACGCCCGCCTCCTTTGCCTTACGAACGCACGCGGCAATGCATTCCGTGACCGCCTTGAACCACACGGCAGGCCACTGCTCTGCCCATAGCGGCCTGGGCGTATCCGGCTGATAGCTCGACGCATGGTGCGCGACGATGGCGCCATGTTGATCCACGAGCAGCGCCTTCGTGCTCTGCGTGCCGATATCCACGCCGATGACGTAATCCATACAGTCTCCGTTTATATGCCGCTCCGGTTTCCGCCCAGGCGCAGGCTCAGGCGCGCGGCTTCATGAGTACTTTGATCGAATCGAGCGAATTGGCGATCTTGATCGCCTCATCCCATTCTTCCAGCGAAAAGCCGTGCGTGACAATCCCTTTCGACGTAACGAGCCCGCGCGCAAGCAGGTCGATCGCAATCGGATAGCAATACGGCCCGAGGTGGGCGCCGCGCACGTCGAGTTCCTTGCGATCGCCGATCACCGACCAGTCGAGCGTCGTATCCGCGCCAAACACCGAGAACTCGACAAAGCGTCCGAGCTTGCGGATCAGATCCATGCCCTGATTCACGCCGATCGGCGCACCGGTCGTTTCAATATATACGTCGCAGCCGTAGCCGTCGGTAAGCGAATGGATGATCGCGAGCGCGTCGTCAGTTTTTGGATTGATCGTGACATCCGCGCCGTATTCGCGCGCAAGCGCGAGGCGTTCTTCCACGAGGTCGATCACCACGAGCTTCTTCGGCGTCTTCAGATGCGCGACTTGCGTCATCATCAAACCGAGCGGCCCCGCGCCGGCAATCACGACGACGTCGTCCAGCTGCAACTCGCCGCGATTGACGGTGTGAATCGCGCACGCGAGCGGCTCGATGATCGCAGCGTCTTCGAGTGAAATGCCGTCGGGAATCTTGTGGACGATTGCAGTCGGCGGAATACGCATGTACTCGGCCATGCCGCCGTCCGCGACTTCGCGCTGGAACCCGAAGATGTTGTGCACTTCGCACATCCAGTATTGGCCCGACTTGCAATAGCGGCACTTTGCGCACGGCACGATCTGTTCCGCGATCACACGGTCGCCGACCTTGACGCCGAAATGCTCGGCCGCGCCGTCTCCGAGTTCCTGCACGAAGCCGAAGAACTCGTGCCCTGGAATCACCGGCGCCTTGACCCAGGGGCTTGGACCGCCCCAGAACATCTTCGCGCCCGAATGGCATTTGCAGTCGCTCGCGCAGATGCCGCACGCGGCGATACGGATCACCAGTTCGTGCGCTCCCGCACGCGGTTTCGCTACCTGTTCCACGCGATAGTCCTTCGGTGCGTGGCAAACAATCGCTGTCATGTTCTGCTGGTCGGATGAAGTAGATTGATTCGTCATTGCAAATCCTGCCTGAAGTGGAGATCAGATGGAAATTCGAGCCTTACTTTCTACGGTCACGGCTGATGTAAATCGCGAGCAGAATGATTCCGCCCTTGATCACGTTCTGCACATACGGATTCACGCCGACCATGTTCAGCCCGTTGTTCAACACGCCGAGCAGCAGCGCGCCGATCAACGTGCCGATGATCGAGCCGCGTCCGCCGGAAATCGAAGTACCGCCCATCACCACGGCGGCAATGGCGTCGAGTTCGAAACCCACGCCCGCATTCGGCTGGCCGCTCATCAAACGTGCGGTCAATACGATGGCGGCGAACGAGGACGTCAAACCTGCGATCGTGTAGACGATCAGCTTCACGCGCGCTACGCGCACGCCGGATAGACGCGTCGCCTGTTCGTTGCCGCCGATCGCATACACATACCGGCCAAACGGCATGCGCTCCAGCAACACCCACGCGATGACATAGATCACCGCCATGATCACGACCGGCGCCTGAATGCCGAGAATCTTGCCGCTGCCGAAAAAGCTGACCCAGTCGGGCAAACCGTCGATCGGATAGCCGCCTGTGTAGATCAGCGCCAGACCGCGCGCGATGCCCATGGTGGCGAGCGTCACGATGATCGGCGGCATGCCGGCGAACGCGACGAAGAAACCGTTGGCCGCGCCGAAGCCGAGGCCGACGGCAACGCCCACCGCCAACGCAGCAAGCGCATTCATGCCGGCCACCATCAAGCCGGCGGCGAGCGTGCCGGCCAGCGCCATCACGGAGCCCACGGACAGATCGATGCCGCCAGTCAGAATCACGCACGTCATGCCGACCGCGATGATTGCGTTAATGGACACCTGACGCAGCACGTTCTCGATGTTGGCGCCCGAGAGGAAGCTGTCGCTCGCGAACACCATGACGATGCAGACAACGAGCAAGCCGATGAACGGATAAAACAGCGTGGAGCGCTTCAACGCGGCCCATGTAAAGCGCACCGGCGCGCCGGGCGTGTCACTACTGACAGTCGATGTTTTCGGCGAAGAAGAAGGATTAGGCGTGTTCATGCT
>Ga0256898_1000044_pt1 | contig 60968 bp, 68 predicted proteins | sample MC6MC0686MT_FD_186333 | JGI IMG/M metagenome (GOLD analysis project Ga0256898, IMG submission 186333) | Metatranscriptome of enriched soil aggregate microbial communities from Iowa State University, Ames, United States - MC6-MC0686-MT... | ecosystem: Environmental > Terrestrial > Soil >... | reverse complement strand
GTCGGATCAGCGGGAAGGGATGTACGTGGCTTATACCGGGTTCATCAATTCGCCAAAGTGGAGATGGTCGTTATTTGTAAGCCTGACCCTGCCTTATCGGAACAACTGCTACAAGAGATCACCTCACATTCCGAGCATCTTCTGCAGGCCTTGGAGCTTCCATATCGGGTGATGGCTGTATGTGTAGGCGATATGTCGCAGAAGACTTACAAGCAGTACGACATTGAGACCTGGATGCCAAGCCGTGCCAATTATGGCGAGACGCACTCCGCATCGGATTTGAATAGCTTCCAGGCGAGAAGATCGAATATTCGCTGCCGGGATGAGCAAGGGAAGCTGCAATATTGCTATACGCTTAACAATACAGCGGTCGCTTCGCCGAGAATATTAATCCCGTTGTTGGAGAATCATCAGCGGGAGGATGGTTCGATTTATATTCCACCTGCATTGCGTAAATACTTGGGCGGACGTGCTGAACTGATACCACAGAATTAAGCTTAGTCACCTGTCATGTAATGCTTTCCTGTATTTATGCCGCATGAGTTTGTTTTAAAGGGCGAACAATAAGTGTGATTTTATCATAACTAAGGAGGTTGTTCAGGTGAAATCTTCCACATTCTTATGGGGAGTTGTCCTCGGCGCTACCGCTGGAGTTATGGCATCCAAACGTAAAATGAATTGGATGGCTATGATGAGCGAAGCAGGTTCAGCTTTGAGCCTGGCGGGCATGAAGACGGGGAAGGATTATGGGCAGTCTAGATCGACAAGTAGTCGTGGGAGCACGCTAAGTGCCCAGGTGTTTCCCAGTCAGGGCACATCGTCCACAGCGAGTCATTCGAAGGAACACACTGTAAATCAGATCAACCCAATTGCTTTTATGGGGTCCTACCGGTTATTCTCTTTAGCACTTCAACCTCCATAGTAGAGAAAAGTTATCTAAAGGAATCGGTTTTCGCCATAGCGACTTTCGTCGACTGCTTGATCATCGTTATCCACGGATCTTCGCCTCCTGCAAGGCTATGCGCCGGTTTAACATGAATCATCGTTCGTTTTGAACCCGCAATTCGCAGGGGGGTGCCCGCTTTGCAGTTTTAAACGTCCCGCTCCTTGTTAGGGCATGTTTGCGACCACAAAATGAAGGCTCCCAATTCTATAATGTTCGGTCAAAACTGTTAGGTAGAATCAGCAGATAAACAAACCTGCTGCGATCGTCACCGATCTGCGTGAACTTCGTATGAAGGCGGGCGCGAACGTCCACGGGGGACGACGTGGCCGTCTGGAAGAACTTCATGTCCAGGGCCATCGTGGTATGCACGATCCGTCGTGCTTCCCGCTTCTGTTCGCGCCAATTCGCCATGGTGTCACCGGCCGAAGCCGGCCTCCTTCTTACAGATCGTCGGACTTGCGGGCGGCTTCGATCAGTTCGACCAGCTTCCCTTCGTTGGCGTTCTTGGGGATGGACACCTTCAGCTTCTCGGCCAGGGCGACCAGAGCGGCCTTGTCCATCTTCGACAGGTCGGACTCGTCGGCCACGGGCTTCGACTGCGGATCGACTTCGACGCCCTTGATGAGCGAAATCGCCTGCGGGCGAACTTCAGCCAGCGACTTGATTTCGCCTTCGGTCAGATCGAACGCCTTGCCGATTTCCGGCATGACGCGCTTGCCGCCGCGAACGACGGTGATGCTTTCATTGATAAGGCGCTTGGGCATGATGCGCTCCTTGAGGATGAGAGGGTAAAGGGGATGGCCCGCCGAAGCGGGCCGTGGTTCGGGTTAGCGGACGCGCAGCGTGAAGCTGGCGTTCGGCTCGGCGGGGACCATGAGCGGGGCGCTCTGCGTCATGGTGTAGGTGACGCTGGGGTCTTCCACGTCCCACATCTTCGGGAACATCGGCAGCGCACGCAGACCAGCACGCTTGTCCTTGATGGCGCCGAAGCAACGCACGCCTTGCAGGCCGGAACCGCTGCCCACGACCGCGTTCTGGTCGAGGAATTCTTGCAGCGAGCCGTCTTCCTCGCGGTACTTCTGGCTGTACGTGTAGAGTTCCAGCGTACCCATGCCGTTCTGGCCCGAGATTCGGCCGCGGTACTCGTGCGGCGAGCCGTCCGAAATGGCGCGGTTGAAGTCGGTGTCGCTGCCGCGATAGCGGGTGTCCAGCAGGTCGCGGACTTCCTCGTGCGACGTGAAGGCGTCCCAGGCTTCCAGGCCGAAGGTCAGGCGCGTGATCGTGGTGCTCGCCAGGTCGTGGACACGACGGCGATACAGTTCGATGTCCTTCAGCGGCTTGGCGTCCGCTTCGCCCCAGCGAGCCGTGTCCAGCAGCGTGCCCATCAGCGACGGGTCGCGGCCGAAGTCCACGGTCACGGTCGGGTAGTCTTCGCCGGTCACGACAACGGCGCCGTCGATCACTGCGCGAGCGGCCATCCACTCCCAGCGGTTTTCGATCATGATGCGTTCCAGGCGCATGTTCTCGGCCACGATCGCGTCCCAGCGCTGCGCCAGGGTCAGATCGCCGCCCAGGGCTTCACCAGCCATGCGGGGGATCGCACGCGACGGATCGACGACGTGCTTCGGCTTCACGTAGGCCGGCTTGAAGGTCTTCGTGGTGTAGCCACGGTCGCGCAGGACACGGCCCTGCACGTTCGGGGCGACGAAGGGCGCCAGTTCGCGGGTGCCGTCCGTGACCTGTTCGAACAGAATTTCTTCCTTGTCCGAGGTCAGAACACGCGGGAAGAAGCCCAACCAGTATTGCGGGATGGATTCTTGCTTGCGCAGGACATCCAGCAGGTCGAGGGTGCTGTAGATTTCGAAGTTTTCCATTTTCCTTTCTCCTGTCCCGGCGCTTACCAGTTGCCGCCGTACAGCTTGCCGACCTGGATTTCGGTGCCCACGAGAGCCGCCTTACGCTTCGCCAGGGTGTCGAGCGTGGCGTGCCACACGAGCGCTTCGTGGTTGAAGAAGGCGCTCACGTAGTACGGGCCGGGGGCCGTCGCGGCCGTGGTCTTGACCGGCTGGGCCATCACGGCCACGGCCTTTTCGGTGCCATCGCTGGCGGCCGGGTCATGGGCGACCAGTTCGCCAGCGGCGTTCATGGCGACGACCTGGAACTGCTTCAGGTCCTGGTTCGCGGCGACGCTGCCGTTGTTCGTGACGATTTCCTTCTCGCCAGCGAACAGGTGATGCGGCGTGAAGCCGCCCTTGGTGCCGTTGCCGGCAAGCTCGTTCGGATAGGGCATGACTATCTCCTGAAAAATTGGTTGGGCCGGGCGCTTAGTGCTTCACGACCTGGCGGCCGGTAGCGGCGTGCTGCGCGGCCAGGATGCGATCGGCCTTGGACATCTGCTGCGGCTCGCCGCCGTCACCGTTGCCAGCGCCGACTTCCGGGTGCTTGTCGGCATCCATGGCGGCCTTGAACTGGTTCGTGGCGGGGGGCGTAGCAACCTGGGCCTGCTCGGGCGCAGAGGCGGCCAGGACGGCCTTGGCGGCGTCCACCGACATATCGGTGTTCAGCGCCAGGTGGTTCGCCAGCTTGGACTTACCGCTGGCTTCCTCGCAATTGAGGATGCCGGCCATGCGCTCGCGCTCGGCCGTGCGGGCGGAAGCCGCGATGGCCTGCTGATCGACTTCGGGCTTGTCAGTGCTTTCCGCGCCCGGCTTGGTGGTTTGATTGCTCATTTCGAACTCCTGTTGGTCTTCCGAGCCGGAAAGCTCGTCGAGATACGCGGCAACCGCCTGGGTGGGCGTTTGCACGGCGTCGATAAGGCCGAGCGCCAAGGCGTCGTCCGCATCGTAAGTGCGGGCTTCGGTATCCTTGACGACCTGCGCCGATAGGTTGCGATTGCGAGCTACGCCGTTGACGAACGTGGCGTAATTCTTGTCGATGCTGGTCTGGATGTTCTTCTTCACGTCGTCGGGCAGCGCCGCGTAGGGGTGCCCGTCAACCTTGTGGGCACCCGCGTGGATGAACGTGACTTCGATGCCCCACTTTTCGAGCATCGGGCCGATGTTCATGTGCATGGCGACCACGCCGATGCTGCCGACGCCCGCCGAGGGCACGACGACCATGCGCGACGCGGCCGTGCCGATCGCGAAGCAGGCCGAGTAGGCGCTGGAATCGACCAGGGCCAGGGACGGCTTTTCGCTGCGGCCTTCGAAGATTTCGTCGGCGGTTTCGAAGCAGCCGGCGACCATGCCACCGTAGCTGTTGCAGTCGAACACAACCAGCTTCACGTCGTCGTCGGCCAGCGCCGCACGGTACTGCGCACGGATGAAATTGTACCCCGTGGCGAAGCCCCACGAGTACGAGAAGCGGTTCACCAGCACGCCGTGAACGGGGATGATGGCGACGCCGTTGGAGAAGGCGAAGGGCTTGTCGGCGTTCGACTTGCCGAAGCCGTAGGCGGCGCAGAGTTCATCCTTGCGCATCGCCCAGGCGGCTTCTTCCAGGCCGTAGTCGGCGTCAGCAAACTCTTGCAGCGCACCGACCAGGCCCGTGTAGTGCGGGGCGATCATCGCGGCTTGCAGATTCATGCCGTCCAAAATGGCGCGGATGTTCGGCCGCGCTTTGCGGGTTGGCGTGCTCATTCGTCTTCCTCGGAAGTGTCATCGTTGCCCTTCTGCTTGGGATCGTCAGAGAGCGTGTTCTGCGGTTCCTTCTTGCCCTCGCGCTGCGCGTCCATGGAGAAGGCAAGGCCCTTGGCCTTGATGATGCCTTCCTCGCGAGCACGCTGTTCGAAGACTTCCCGCCAGTCGTTGCCGAGCTTCGCGGATTCGATTTCGTAGGTGGACAGACCCGACTTGATGCGCAGGATCGCGGCCTGCGTTTCCTTCAGTTCGTCGATCTGACCACGGCTGGCGCCGATCCAGGTGCAGGCCGCGTAAGCGTCCTTCATCAGCGGCTCGTAGAAGTGATCGGCCGTCTTTCCAGGCGGCAGCGGGACGTTGCCCGCGTTGATTTCTTCTTCCAGCACCAAAGCGTAGATCGCGCTGGCGAGACGATCCGCCACGGCCTTCTTGCGGTTCTGCATGAAGCGCCAGGTGTTGATCGCGCTGCCGCGCATCGACGAGTAGTTCGTCTTCGAATAGTCCCGCGAGAATTCCTCGTAGGACAGGCCGAGGGCCGCCGCGATGTTGCGCAGCAGCGATTCTTCGAACGCCGTGCCGACGCCGCCCGGCTGTCCCATCGGAGTCAGGTTCAGCTTCGTACCGGGGAACAGGTGCGGAATCTTCGCGCCATCGAGCTTGATGTTGTTCGACGCGCCCAGGTACGCGTTCAACGCGTCCATGTACTGCCCGACTGAGCTTATCCAGTTTCCTTCGCCGCCGCCGAGGTTCTGGTACACGACATCGGGCGGTAGTTCGGACTCGATCGCGGCGGCGAAGGAAGCGTTGATGACGGCGTTCTGAAGGGTGACTTCCTGAAAGGATTTCGTCATCCGCATCTGCTTCAGAGCGGCCACCATTTCAGCGATGCCGCGAGACTGATCGGGCATCTGCTGTTCAATGATGTGAATGACCTGCTTGCGGCCCCAGGGCTTCTCGGCCGGGATTTCCGACCACTGCTGGGACGACATATCCCACCACTCGCTCGGGTGGGCCTTGCGGATGCAATACTTCAGCGGCCGACCGAACCTGTCGCGGCGCACGCCACGGCGCAGGAAGCGGTCGTCGGCCATGCCGTCAGGGTTCGACAGCCGATCCGGCGACACGAGTTGGATCGCGGTGTGGATCGGGCGGCGGGCAGCACGCAGCCATTCGGCGGTCGCGAGGGTTTCGCCGGTATAGACGAACCCGCCAACAGCCAGGCGGATGATGCCCGTGAAGGTGTTCATGCCGGCCGCGTCCAGCCAGCAGTCCGGGGAATCGGCCAGCAGGTTGAAGCGGGATTCCATGACCTGCTGGAATTCTTCGGCCCAGCCCTGGCTTGCGCCCAGGACGCGCCAATTCGGCTGCGCGTTCAGACGGTAGTTCGCGCCGACGATGCTGTCCTTGTGGACGTTGACGGCGCCCAGGGCGTAGCCGTCGTTCTGCATCATGTCGCGGCCACGGGCGTCTGCCATGGGCTTCGCGATGTTGATCACCTGATCCGGCGAACGCATCGTCGGATTCCAGGCCATCATTTCGCGGGAATGGCGCTCGGCGCCCTGCAAGCCGCCGCCCATGGCGCTCGGTTCAACGGCGCGGGCGGGGGCAACTTTCACGCGACGGGTGGCAGTTGCGACGGCACTCATAATCAGTAGATGAAGCCGAAGGGGCCACGGGGGCGAAGGCCGCCCGAACCGGCAGCGCATTCGGCCTCAAGTTCCTTGATGTAAGCCTGAAGGCGGAATGCGTTGGCGGCCTGGAACTCGACGCGTTCGCCGTTCTGATCCACGACGACGCGAGCCATCTTGCCCGTGACCAGGCTGTGATAGGCATCGCGTGCTGCATCAAGTTTCTGTTGTTGACACGCCATTTTGTTGTATCTCAAGGCACGGTTAGGCCAGCGAAGCAGCCAATTTGGCGAAATCATAAACATCTTTTTGTTGTTGCGCAAACCGTTTGTTGTTTCCCTCGGCGTAAACAAGCGCGTTCAGGTCCCAATCGGCCGCCCACGTCGGGGGTTCGTCCCAATTGAATTGCTCGATTCCGATCAGCTTCGAAATGCAGAGCGCGATCAGGTAATAGCTCAAGTCCCAGGCTTCGTTGCGAAGTGAGTTCGGGTTCTCCCACCCCTTCCCCGTGCGGACTTCGGCGCAAAGCTCGCTGTACACGAAGTCGGGCAACCAGTCCGCCGTGCGATACATCCCCTTGCCGGGGACCACGCATTCCAGCCGGTTCGACAGCGTGTCCTTCAGGACGTTCGAATTGATCATCAGCACGGGCACGTCGCCACGGGCCGCCGCGAACTTGTCCTTCCGGTTCGAATCCGGGTAGCTGATTCGCGTGCGCGGTGCGCCGGGCGCCGAGTCACCTTTGATCAGGTGGAACCGGCCGTGCTTACCCTCTTGCCGCAGCTTCCGATAATAGTTGTAGGCGTTCGTCGTGGTCCCTTCCTTACCGCCGCTGTCGCAGCCGGTCATCTTGATCATCATGCGCCGACCCGAGCCATCGGCCAGGGGGTAGGTTCGATCCAGCACTTCCTCGGTGATGCGATCCCAATCTTCCAGATAGGTCGGCGGCTTCACCCAAAGGTGCTCGCCCGAGTCGTCCGTGCGCCGCGACTTCACGATGTTGAAGCGGTCGATGAGCACGGTGTCGAACGGCTCGCCCGGCACCACGCCGAAGACCTGCACGACGAACATATTTCGCTGCACGTCCACGGTGGCGACGAGGAAGCGGACGCCGGCCGGCACCATCGGCGTGAACGCGTCGCGGCCAGGTTGCACGAGGCGCTGAACCATCGGCTCGACTTCATCGACCGGCTGCACGGGGAACGGCTCGGATCGCGACTTCAGCACTTCCGGCAGGCGTTCGGTTTCCAGCGCCTTCGGTAGATACGGCTCGCCCAGGTCGTTGTTGTAGAACTTCTTCAGCGCTTCCTCGCTGCCGGTGCGCTGGTATTCTTCCTCGGCGGTCATGTAGTTGATGACCAAATCCTTCCACGAAATGAAGGACGCGGCCACGCCGTTCAGCCAGAACGAGGCGATGGTGTTTCGCGGATCGGGGCCGCGCACGCGACCGGCCTTGTCGATCCACTGCCCGTCTTTGAGCCAGATGCCGAACATATCCATGTCGCTGCGCTGCGTCGGGCGGATGGGGTCTTTGCAGTGCGGGCAGATGAGCCGCACCGATTCGCCGGCAGTCACCTTGTCGGGTGCGTCGTGGTTCCATTCGAACATCGAGAAGCGGGCTTCGAAATACTCGCTGCAATGCGGGCACGGCCAGTAGCGACGGCGGCGGTCGCCGCGATTGTAGAGCGCCAGGATGCCGGTCGCGGGCGGGGCCTCGTGCTTCGTCTGCGGGATGTGCCGGGGGTCGGTGATGGGCTTCGACGGGGAGGATTCGGCCAGGGTCATCGCGAAGGAACCGAACGTCGTCGTCCGCTTGCTCGCGAGGTCGAACGGGGCGCCGTCGCCGCCGATGTCGTCGTCCATGCGGTCGTAGTCGGTCAGCGCCACGCGGGGGATCGGGCGGCCGGCGAACTCAGTCACGGACGGGTGCGACAGCGTGAGCATGATGCCGCTGTCGTAGAGCTTGTCGAACTTGTTGTCGGCGTCGCGCTTCTTCAGCAGGCGTTCCCCGACGCTCTTGCTGTCGCGGTGCAGGCGGTCGATACGGCGCATCGAAAAGTCCCGCGCCGCCCCCTTCGTCGGGGAATAGATGATCAGGTCCATCGGATCGACGATGACCGTGTAGCCGACCCAATTCAGGATCAGGCTCTGCGTCTTGCCCGACTGCGCAGGCCCCACGAACACGACCGCCTTCAGCACGCGGGCCGCCAGGGCGTCGGCCGGCTCGGTCATGTACCAGGCCATCGAATTGAGATACGGGCCGATGTAGGCGCCAGGGTTGTTCAGGCGGATGTGCTTCGAAGCCGCGTCCGAAATCGTCAGACGCTCGGGCGGGCGAAGCACGTCGGCCATCGAACAAACGATGTGCCCGAGGGATTTAAAGCGCTTGGTCCGGGTCTTCTTCGTCCGGGTCGGCCCATTGTCCGTCAGCGTCAGATCGTTGGCTTGGTTCATGCTTGAATCGCTTAGTCAAAGATTCGGCAAGCTCGTTGAGCACACCGTCGATAAGGTCTTGGATGATGTCACGCTGGGCGTCGGAAAGTTCGGTCTGCCGTTCGACTTGATCGCGCATCAGCAGAATCGACATCCGCAAGGTCTTGAAGACTTCGCTGAACGTCTCGATCACGTCGGCCGTGCGCCACACGTCGCCCTGGTCTTCTTCGAACTTCAGCCGGGCGTGCTGGCCTGCCCAAAACTCCTTGGTCAGCGCAGGCGGCAGGTCTTTCGGACTCATGCGCTTGACGGCTTCGGTCACGTCGCGCTTGTTCGGCGGAACCAGGTACGGGGCGGCCTCGGCCAGCTTGTAGATCGGGTATCCCATGCGCTCGCCGCAGGGCGACAGGCCGTGCAGTTTGCGGGCGATTTCTCGATTGTCTAAATCAAAGATCGTGGAAAGTTGGGAAAGGCTGCAACCCTCGTAGAGTATTGCGCGGCTTTCGTCGTCCAGCAGTTTCGCACCAAGGCCAACGGCACCAGGCTTACGACTCATCATTACTCCCGTGTTGTTGTGGGGACAGCGAAAGGTTGTCTTCCAGGGCACGAAGACCCGCCTCGCGGTGGGCCTGGAAAAATCTTTCGTGGACGGCCAAGTCGATGACAATCAGCCGCCCGAGTTTATAGGTTTGGACGGGGAAGCGCCCCGCCGCGATAGCGTTGCGCGCTGCCTCCAAAGACGAGAAGCCGTACTGCTTATGCACGTCCTTCAAGGCGACCCATGGAAGTAGGTTGCTCATCATGCCAATTGCTCAAAATGTGTGATTCGGTTCCAGGTGGCCTCGCCGGTACGATAGCGACCGTCCAGGTGGGATACCGTCAGCGCATAGCCGCCGGATTTCCGCTGCATGTACTTCGGGGTGTTGATCGCGTCCAGGTCGATGAAATCGAACCGCGTCTCGCCCAGCGATATCACTGCGATCGTCCTCACTTCTCTGTACTCCCTCGGGATCGCAATGGTGTACACGCCCGGCGACACGTTCTTTGCGAACGACACATGCACTGCCATCTGCGTACCGCGAAGGATTGCGTAAAAGTCCACATAGCCACGTCTCTCATCAGTTTCGACAGGTGTTGCGCAAGCGCCACCCGCGAGCGTGACCAGCCCCATCACAAGCATCACCGCACCGTCGATGTTGCGTGCCGTGATCCGGTTTTCTTCTCTACTAACTTCGGGCATGATCCCCAGCGCCAGCCAGGGTTCATCCACTTCCAACAATCTAGCCAGCCGCTGCATGGTTTCGCGTCGCGGCATAGCCTCGCCCGTGAACCACTTCCGCACGCCCTGTTGCGAAAGACCCAGCTTCTTCGCGATAGCGATCTGCCGACCCTCACCCAATGGGGGGATGATGTGCGGAACGTCGTCGCAGGCTTGATTAAGCCGTCTAACAAATCCCTGTGTTCCTTCAGCTTGCTTCACCGGCATGTACTCACCCCTAACAACAATTTGGGATGCCATACAACACAATGTTCACGGTGATATCAAGCCCGATTCCGATTAGACTCCATTTAACCCCACTCTACAACATCGAGTGGCATTGAGACGCAACCCCGAAGCTTGCGTAAAAACCTAAACAAATTGTCCTGCACATCGCGTTTCTCGCGAAGCAGCTTCGCAACGTATTCCTCAATCGTCCCCCTCACGATGAGGTGGTGCAGAACAACGACGTTCAACTGACCCTGGCGATCCAGACGCCCGATCGTTTGGAGATAAAGTTCAAGCGACCAGGGGATGTCGAAGAAGACCAGGTGGTGCCCGCCATGCTGCAAGTTCAAGCCGTGGCCGGCACCTTGCGGGTGCATCAGCAGCATTGGAATCTTGCGCTTGTTCCAAGGCCCAACCGCTTTGCCCGTGGCGTCCATAACGACGGCTTGCGGGAATGCTTTTTTCAGTCGTGCCAGCGACGATTTGAACCAGTAGGCAACCAGCAGCGGTTCGCCGTTGGCTTCTTCGACAATTTGTCGCAGTTCTTCGATTTTGTGATCGTGCAGGTCGTGAACCTGTTTCTTGTCGTCGTAGACCGACCCGGAAGCCAGTTGCAGCAGCTTGCTCGACAGCGATGCCGCGTTCTCGGCCTCGATTTCGGTGCCGTCCGGTAGCTCGGCCACGAAGTCGCGTTCGAACTGCTTGTAGAGCTTCATTTCGTCCGGGGTCAGCGTGACGAATCGCGGGTTGAACACCGGCTGCTTCAGGTCCTTCAGGTACTCGTCGCGCTTCAGCGTGAGGCAAATGTCGCTGATCTTCGCCGCGATTTCCTCGTCGGCGCCGGGCCGCAGCTTCCAGGAAAACCCGTCATAACCGCGCACGAAATAGCGCTCGCGGTAGGTCGTGATGTTGTTCCCCAGGCGCTTGCCGCCGTCCAGGAGGTACATCTGCGCGAACAGGCCCATGTAGCCCTCGGCGGCCGGCGTCGCGGTGAGTTCGTGCAGGCGTTTGATGAACGGGCGCACGCGGCGCAGCGCCTTGAAGCGGCGGGTGCGGTAGTCCTTCAGCGAACTCGATTCGTCGATGATCACCACGTCGTAGGGCCAGTCCTTGCCCCAGGCGGCCACGAGGAATTCCAACTGCTCGCGGTTGATCAGGTGGACCGTCGCCGGACTGCGCATCGTGGCTTCACGAATCTGAACGCGGGCCACCTTGCGCCTGGCCTTCTCGATTTCGACCCGCCGCAGCTTCACGAACTCGTTGATCACGCCCCGCGTGCTGATGGGGTCTAGGTCGGGATCGAAGCCCCGGCGAATCGCTTCCTCGCGGGCCTCGGCCACGATGGGAGCGCGGGCGACCCTGCCAGCCTCGCGCACCGCCTTCTGAAGCTCATCGTCGCGAATCAACGTCCACGAGATTGACGCGGTGTGCTCCCACATCGGGATTTCATCGGGCCAGGTCTGGTTCACCACGCGCAGCGGCCCGACGATGAGGGCGCGTTCGAACGACATGCTGTCCAGGAGGTCGGCAATAACCGTCAGACTGATGACGGTCTTGCCCAGGCCCAGGTCCACGAACAAGGCGCTGAACGGGTTGGCGCGAAGGAACGGGACAGCGATGCCGTCCTGATAGTTGTGCATGTCGTCGCGGGTGCGGACGACGTTGGCGAATTTCTCCGCCAGGAACCTATCGAAGTAGCTCATATGCGTCTGCGAGATTGTCGATCACATGGACTTCAGCGCCGTGCTCGCGCATTTCGCGGTGGCGCTTCTTTTGCTGCGGTTCCGCTGTCTTGCCGGGCCGCTTGAATTCGATGAACAGGACGCGGCCGTCGCGAATGAAGATGCGATCCGGCACGCCTCGGCGGCCGGGGGACACGAACTTCGCGACCCACCAGCCCTGCTTCTCGGCGTAGTCGATCGCGTCCCCTTCGACGCTGCTTTCCAGCGGCACGTCGTCCAGCAGGTCGAAGCTCATAGCGAGTCCTCGCGCCGGCAGCGGGCGCAGAGGCGATGCCCATCAGGCACGGCGTCGAACTCCATCCAGCGCACGCGGGGGCCTGGCGAACTGGTGCCGCAGAGCGCGACCCCGTTGGACAGGTCGATGATGTGGATGGTCTTCTTGTCCGGCAGGCGGGCGAGCGACGTGCCGCTGCGGCCGACATAGGCGGGGTCGATGAAGCGTGCCCCGATGTCCTTCAGGATGCCGTAGGCTTCGCGGGCGTACCAGGTGTAGTCGATGTCGTCGGGTAGCTCGTCGGGCAGTTCCATGAGAGGGCGTGCGCCCTCGGTCTTCGGCACCAAGTTCCCATTGGTCTTGTAATGAATGCCGCCCTGCTCGCCCTCGGCGTAGTACCAGCGGACGGCTTTGCCCAGGAACTCGCCTTCCTTCATCGCCCCGCCCTTGACCTGACGGATGTTGACGAAGCGGCGGATGTCCTCGCAGTTCTCGATCGTGTCTTCGATCGCGGTGCCGTTCTTCAGATACTCGACCACGGCATCGGTGCTGACTTCGGCGGAAGGGTTCTTCTTCAGACCCATGGCGGCCGGCATACCGGGGCCTGACATGGCGTAGGCGCCCTTCAGCTTCACCACGCCGTCGTCGGTGATGGCGATGTAGTTGTTCACGTCGCGGGAATGCAGCGAGCTATACCGGGTTTCCTCGGTTTCGAAGTCGGTGTCGCACTCCCAATCGAACATGGTGGCGTTGAACAGGTCGATCTTGTCTCGCGGCACGAGCGACACGAAACCGTCGGTGTTGGCGGACACGACGCTGATGCCGCGCATTTCCATGCGTTCGATCGCCATGAGCAAGGAAAGCTGACCCGTCAGCGTGACGTTGATCATCTGGCGGGGCGCGTACATGATCGAGTACGGCTGGCCCAGCTTACCGAAGGTCCCGTTCAGAACGATCTTCAGCGATTCAGCGATGGCCTTCTGGCCGGCGCGTTTCGCAGCCAGGCGCCGGTCGCGGATGCCACGGTAGATGTCCAGGAACTTCGGCCCGAGCGCGGGCGGGATCAGACGGTTGTTGATGATCAGCGCGGGGTAGTAGCTCGCCACGTCGCGGTCGATCAGCACGTAGTCGTCGTCGGTGTAGAGCGAGCGGCACGACTCCTGCGAGTGCAGGCCGCCGATCCCCATCTTGTACGTCGTGCCACCGATCTGGAATTCCAGCTTGTCGAACGCTGCGGACTTCTGCACGCGGCCGTCGCGGCCGATGACCAGCGGGATTCGACGGATTTCGTCGAGCACGCGCTGCATGTTCTCGGTGCGGAATTTGACGAAGGCGGGCGGCTGGTAGAAGAAGCGGCCAGGGCGTTCTAGCTCGGGCTTCTTGACGCGCCGGCCGTTCGCCTTCTCGACTTCATGCCGGATCACGGCTTCCGCGATCTGCGCGTCCGATTTCGAGCGCAGGTCGATGCCGTATTGGGCGCTCATGCTGACCCGGAGGTCTAGCTGCTGCGTGAGTTCGGTCTTCAGGTCGATCGTGGTGTAGAGGTCGTTGCCGCAATAGCTGACCATGATCGGCCGCGTCTCGGCCGTGATCGACTCGTCGGGGTCGATCGGTAGATCCTGCATACGTCGGCTATGCAGGCGACCGCCGTAGATTTTCAGGCTGGCTTGGCCCGGCGCCACTTCGATCAGGTCGATGTGATCCAGGTAATCGGGCCGGCTGCACTCGTGCAGTTCGTAGAACTCCCAGGGCTTCACGTCGGCCAGGATGATGCCGTCGCTGGCCCGCTTCAGTTCGCCGTTCGATGCGCCGGCCAGGGCGAGCGAAAGGATCGGAACGTCGAAGTTGTTGCCGTTGAAGGTGACAATGCGCCAGGAGCGAAGCAGCTTCACCAAGCGCTCGCGATCCAGCGGATGTCCCGGATACATTTCTATGGCGGCCGTGCGGTGGGTATCCACGTCACGGAACATCGCGAGGAAATAGTCGCGATAGATTTCCGTGTCGCACACGGCTGTCGGGCGTGGCTTCAGATAGTTCATGGCTTCCGGGGGCAGAAAAAAGCCCGGCGCAGGCCGGGCTAAACCCGCTGCCAAGCGGGATCGGTGGCGGCTAATTACAGACCATCGGCGCCGTCATCGTCGTCGTCGTTGTCGCGACCACGGCGACCACGGCCACGGCTGGAACGGTCATCGTCGTCGTTGTCGTCGTTGCGACCACGGCGGCCACCGCTACGGCTGGAACGGTCATCGTCGCCCATGCCGTCGTCGTCGCCCCACACGTCGCCGTCATCGACGCGACCGCTGCCGAACGGCTTGTCGTCATCGACGAACACGACGGAGTTGATGCCGGCGCACACGCGCTTCGGAAGCGGCTTCTTCGAATTCTTCGATTTGCCGTCGAAGAACCACGGGCGGATGAGGATGTTGACCCAGCAGCCGCCGTAGAAGGTGCTGTCGATTTCGTCGATGTCGTCCATGACCTGGTTGTTGATGTCACGGGCCTTGGGACGATAGCGGCCGTCCGAAGCGGCCACCAGGAAGTGACCGTGCATGTTCTCGTCGTCAGAATCGTCGCCGTTCTTCAGGAACCAGCGATCTTGCGGGACGTTGGAGTTTTCCTTGATCAGCTTCTGAATCACTTCCTTGACCAAATCCTTGGCCTCGGCGTGGGTCTTCTTCGGCAACATGCCGACGATGCGCCACTTCTTCGATTCCTTGCCGTCGTCGTTCTCGTCCGTGGACGGGGTGCCGAGGAACGGATAGGACCCACGAACGCGATCCAGGCGGATGTAGGGATTGCCGTCTTCGTCATGGTACAGAGCGGCGTTTTTAACTTGCTTGATGAGTCGGAGCTTTGCCATTTCAGGGCCTCACGGGTTCACGGTTTCAGGGGGTTGATCCGACCTACAGAGCGTCACCAAAGACGTCTTCGTCGGGGGACACGTATGCCGGGCGCTTATCGCTGTCCGACACGAGTGTTGGTTTGCCGGGCGGCTTGCGCACGACGGATTCAAGGAATTCTACCGCGTCGGCTTTCTTCATGCCGAACTTGCGCAGCAGTTCTTCGGCCTGCGCGGGCGATATGAATTTCAGGGTGTACAGGTGCGACCAGTGGATGCCGGCTTCAGCCAGGCGCTGGATCGCTCTTTCCTCGTTGCCGAACTCGCGGTTCGTGCGGGACTCGACGAGCTTGCGGCCAGGTATGGCGGCACCGTCGAGCGCACGCTGTTCAAGCTCGGTTTCCATCGCGCCGAACCAGCTTTCGAACGTGCCGCGATAGGGGATCATGCGGGCCATGTCGTCGGTGGACAGCATGACGGGTTGTTCCAGCTTGGGATCGAACAGGCCGAACCGCAGGTCGTCACGAAGGGGTTCGACTTCATCTGAAGTGACTTCGTAGCGAGTGCCGAACACCTGATCGGAAATGTCCTCGGCCAGCTTCAAGAAGGCCGGGCACGACGCCTTGACCTTGCACCAGCGGCACGCCTTGTCGGACGGCGACAGCGGCGCATTCAGGCGCCACGCGTCGCGGGCACGGGCCTTCACATGCTTCGCGAACTTCAGCAGGGTCTTCCGGTCGGTTTCCCACACGTCCATGTGGTCGCGACGCGGCTGCGCGACGCGGATGGTGATTTCCTGGAAGTCGTAGAGGAAGTCCCATTTGTAGAAGACGCCCAGGGCGTAGAGCATGGCCTGGGTGTTGTTCTCGGCGTAGACCTGGACGCCCTGCCCGTACTTCAGATCGGTGATGTTCAGCTTGCGGGGTTCGCAGGCGAAGAAGTCGGCCGTGCCACCCTGCTTGTCGATCGGGGTCAGGCGCGAGAAATACACCTTCTTCTCGACGTGCTGCACGCCGGGCATGTTGATGCACCAGTCAACGTATTCCTCGACGTAATCGAGCATCGACTTGGTGATTTCGATGACGAAGGATTCCTTGCCCTCGCGGATCGTCTCGGTCGTGCCGATCAGGTGATCCGGGCGCTCGCCGGTCTTCAGCCAGTTCTCACCGATGCCGTGCGCGACGGTGCCTTCGGCGGCTTCGAAGCCTGCCGAGTCCGGCGCCAGCAGGTTCGGAATCAGCGAACCCGAGCAATTGAGCCACATGCCGCTGCCGGACGGGCTGAAGATCGAGTGCGCCGCCTCGCGGTAGTGCCTGGCGATGAAGTTGAGAAGGAGTTCTTCGAACATGGGATCAGTGTTGGACTAGCCGTCAGGTGGCCCCGCTGTCCGCCGCGCTGGGGGAACCCGACGAAGGCGTTGCAGGGGGGAGGACCTTCGTCGGGCGGATTCAGCGCGTCGCCGGAGAGGTGACAACGGGGCCGCCTGACGGCACCGGGCCGAAGCCCGGTAGCCATCACGTCAGCGCTTACAGGCCGCCGTCACCGTCGTCGTCGTTGCCGCCAGCGTCCGGGTCCAGCGCGGCTTCGCAGTCCGCGACGAACGCGTCGAAGTCGACCGGCTTGATCTTGGCGAGTTCGGGGGCGTACTTGCCGATCAGTTCCTTGGCGGCCTTGGTGCCGAGTTCGTCCTTCACCTTGACGGCGATGGTCTTGACCTGCTCGGCGGTGTACTTGCTGCCGCCCTTGTCGTCTTCGGTCTTGGTCGTGCGACGGCGCGTGGTGGTGGTCTTGGTGCCTTCGTCGTCACCGGCCTTACCGGCGTTCGCCTTGCCGCCGCCGCTGGCGCCCAGCGCCGCGATCAGTTCGCGCATGGTTTCGGTGTTTTCTTTGATGGCTTGTTCCAGGCTCATGATTTCTCCGATGGGAAAATTTGGGGGGTTGGTACGTTGCCTCACAACGTAATGGGGATTAAACAACAAAATGTTGTTGAGCGTCAAGCGATTCCAAGTCTAAATTGTAACCGCAGGCCGGGGTTGCTCATTGTGCGCTAATATTCGCGGGTCAGCACAAGTAACTCTAGATCAAGGAAAATCACATGAAAGGAATAAACATCGAATTTCCGCAGTGGATTGAGCGCCTTCCTAATAAGGAGCAAGCCCACGCGAAATCGAAGTTCGTCCTGCGATTGGCGGCCATTCTGGCGACGCCCGAGGGTTCTATCAGCGTCTTGTCGCACCGAATCGGCCTGCACCGGAACTCGCTGAACGCGATGCTCGCGAGCGGCCAGATGGACGACGGCATCCCCGTCAACGTCATCAAGGCGATCGAGCAAACCATCGGCATCGGGGTTATCCCCCGCGAAGTGATGAACGCCAACGTTTATGGCGAACAGTAAGGCCCACGGGGCACCCGGCCATTCGGCCATTGGCTAATTCCCGGAGGGTCAATGAATTCCGCCAACTCTCAAGGGTTCCTGGCACGCTATGGTGCCGCCCTTATCGACGCAGGCTACGACATCGTTCCGATCAAGCGGGGCGAGAAGCGCCCGCCGTTCACCGGCTGGGAGAAGATTCGTGCCGATCATAACCTGCTGAACAAGTGGCTGCGCGAAGGCTACGGGCGCTGCGGCGTCGGCCTGATCGCGGCGAACACGCCCGGCGTGGACATGGACATCCGCGACGAGGCGCTTGCGCTTCACATGGAAGAATGGGTCCACGAGAACGTCGCCATGGCGCCCGTGCGCGTCGGTCATGCGCCCAAGCGGCTGCTGATGTTCCGCACCGACGAGTCCTTCACGAAGCTGAAGTCGAAGATTTACCTGGACGACGAGGGCCGCGAGAGCGCCGTCGAAATCCTCGGTGACGGCCAGCAGTTCGTCGCCTTCCACATCCACCCCGACACCGACAAGCCCTTCGAATGGCTGTACAAGGACGGCCCGCACGTCACGGATCACGACGATCTGCCGACGCTCACCGTCGAGCAAGCCCAGGCCATCGTTGACGAGTTCGAACGCCAGGCCGACGAGCGCGGCTGGGAAGTCAAAAAGAAGCGGTCGTCGCTCCCGTCCACCGGCCGGGAGATTGCCTATTCGGGCGGTCGTGACGTGTTCCTGGAAGACTCGCGCCAGGCCGACATCAGCGACGAAGAACTGCACGCCAAGCTGCTGATGGTGCCGGCCCAGGCCGACTATGACGGCTGGCTTCAGATCGGCATGGCGCTCTATCACCAGTTCGACGGTGGCGAGCGCGGCAAGGAGCTTTGGCACGAGTGGTCCGAGCTTACCTATGGCGACGAGTACGACCCCGACGAAATCGACGACAAGTGGGCCAAGGGCAAGCTGTCGATCAACAACAAGGGCCGGGCGCCGATCACGGCCCGCCTGATCATCAAGCTATCGAACGAGCACGCGGAAAAGGTCGCCACCGAAACGGTTGCCGAACTGAATCGCGAACTCAGCAAGGCGCAGAACCTGACGGACCTGAAGGCCGCCGCCGAGAAGGTGAAGACCACCGAAATCGACGCGCCCACCCGCGAGCAAATCGTGGGCCTGCTGCGTGATCGCTTCAAGCTGCTGACGAACCAGACGCTGGGCCTGAAGATCGCCCGCGACATGGTGCGCTACGAGAACCCGGAGCTAAAGGACACCCCGCGCTGGCTCGTCGATTGGGTCTACATGAGCGACGAGGACCGCTTCTACAACACGCGCACGCGGTCGATCATGACGCAGCAGGCGTTCAACTCGACCTTCTCGCGGTTCATGCTGACGAAGAAGGACGTTCTGGAAGGCCGGGCGCATCCCGAGCGTTTGCCCGCCCACGTCGCGCTGAACATCAACCAGGTGACGGTCGTGTCCGGCCGGCGCTACATGCCGGAAATGGACGAGATATTCACCATCGACGGCGTGCGCTACGCCAACCTGTACAGCACGACCAGCATCCCCGAAGTGCCCGAGGAACTGTCGAAGAAGGATCGGCGGAACCTGGAAATCGTCAAGGCCCATTTCGCCCACCTGTTCACCATCGAGCGCGACCGCGAACTGTTCATGGACTGGCTGGCCTACGTCGTCCAGAACCCCGGCAACCGTCCCAATTGGGCGGTGATGATGCAGGGCACGGAACAGGACGGGAAGACGTTCTTCGGCATGATGATGGGCGCGGTGCTGGGCGGCAGCAACATCACCGTCGTCGATCCGAAGTCGCTGGAAGCCGAGTTCAACGGCTTTGCTGAAGGCCACCAACTCGCCTTCATCGAAGAAGTGAAGCTGCACGGCCACAACCGCTACGACGTGCTGAACCGCATCAAGCCGCTGATCACCAACCAGATCATTCCGATCCGGCGAATGCGGACGGACTCGTATCTGATCCCGAACAAGACGGCCTACCTGCTGGCGACCAACTTCCGCGATGCCCTGCCGCTGAACGACAACGACTCACGCTACTTCATCCTGTTCTCGCGGTTCCAGACGAAGGTGGCGCTGCGGGCGTTCAAGGCGGAAAACCCGAACTACTACCGCAACCTCTACCGTGCGATCGAAGAATCGCCTGGCGCTGTCCGTGGCTGGCTGCTCGACCGAGAATTCGGACCCGAGTTTGACCCGCACGGGCGGGCGCCGGACAGCACGGCCCACGGATACATGGTCATGATGGCAAAGCCTGAAGAACAAGAAGCGATCGAAGAAATCCTGAACACGTCGCTGCGCATGGACTTGTCGCGGGTACTGTTGAGCGCCACCGACCTGAACGAAGCGCTCTACAACATGGATGACATGGAAGTTCCGCAGACGCGCAAGATGAACAAGCTGCTGTCCGACATGGGCTTCACCTATCTCGGCCGGGTCTTCGTCAGCGGTCGCCCGCGACGCTACTGGTCGATGGAACCCGAGCGCTTCCTGCACGACGGCGTGCTTGACACGAACGCCGTGCGCAATTGGGTGGAATGTGACCTATAAATGCCATACCAAATGACCCGGTAGCCCCATACCGAGTCCATACCGAATAGCGCTGACCGCCACATCAGCGCTATTTTTTCGCCCGTCGCAGATGGGCCAACCAGCGTCGCGGGGTGAAATCGGCCACTTTGGTACGCGCACGCGTGCTCTATTCGGTATAAACGGGCATTCGGTATGCCATTCGGTATGGGATTCGGTATGAGTCTAGAGTGTTGATTTATATAGGTTATTTAATATTTATACCTAGTTCATACCAAGTCATACCGAATAAAGAGGGGGTATAGACAACAGCAGAACATAAAACCTTTTTTTTCCTACCAGAGATAAAGGGGGATCGGCGTTTCGGTTCGGTAGTTCGGTATGACCCGAGTTCGCGCACGGCCGAAGTAACTTCCTGCGGGTCCATACCGAATAAGGAGTCCTCCCAGCAGAAATCGGCAGAAAATGCCAAACCGGGGCTCTGCGCCCTCCCGCCGATTCCGCCAGGCCGGCAAGGGACCCGTTCACTAGCTACCCCGTTATTCGGTATGCAGGGCCAGCCAGGACGGCCAGGGCGACGCGTTCGCGTGCTATTCGGTATGCGTGTATGTGCGCTATGCGCTATGCGCCCCATGCCCCGCCTATTCGGTATGTGGGGTATGCGCTCTATTCGGTATGTCAGGGCGTGCGGGTGCGCCCCCGTGCTATTCGGTATGCAGGGGCTAGGGCCTATCGGCCTATTCGGTATGTGGGGTATGCGCGACACCCCACCAGGGCCGCCCGTCCAGGGGGCCGCCTTGCAGGAAGTCGCCTAGTCAAATCGGGCCAGCGGATCAAAGCCGCTTCAGGGAATCGGCCTAACGGTTTCGGCCGCCTACCGTGCGCCCGTTCCCGCGTTTCGGGGTTTCTCCACTATCGGGCGTGCGCCCCCTACGTCCGCGCATTGGTCGCGATGAGTTCCGGCCATTGGCTGGCGTCCGGGGGTGCGGGGGCGTGGCTGGCGTGCGGGCATAAAAAAACCCGCCATTGCGGCGGGCTGGTGCTGGTGCTGGGCGTGCTGGTCAGTTGGGCGGGGGCTGGCCCGTGCTGCGCAGTCGCTGAATTGCTGCGTTTATGTTCGCTTGCATGGCCGGGGTTATGCGCCAGCCCGCAACCGTGGCCCGTATGGCCGCCCGGCTTTCCGTGCCAGTCAACAGGCGCGATATGAACAGGTCCGCCCCGTTTACCGCGTGCCGCTGGGTTGCGTCCAGGCGCGAATACGGCAACAGGTGCGGATGGTAGGCGATGAAATGGCCAGGACGCCAGCGCGCACAATCTACAGCACGCGACAACGGCGGCAGGGGTGAAGGTTTGCGAATCGGTCCGGGCATTTCGAACCCCCTACAGGAAACGGGCGGCCAGCATTCCGGCCAGGATTCCGACCACGGCGGCCGGGATGAGGCGCACGAAGAAACGCCAGGGGACGACGAAGCGCGGGACGCGGGCGGGCGTGTAGAACCGGCCAGCGGTCCCGAATGCTTCGGACATCGTGCGGGGCGTGCGCCCTGTCCAGTTGGACGACGTGCGGGAATGGTTGCGGTCAATCATGGCGGCCCCCTTATCCGTAGACGATGCGCCCGAGCGCGGCGGCCTGCAAAATCAGGTCCGCTAGATCCGCGTCAATCTGCCCAGCGTCCCCGCCCGGTTCGCTGATGAGCGCGGCGAACAGGGCCGCCCGGTATTGCGCGGCCGGGTTCGCGTGGTCCGCCTTTTCGGTCATGTCGCCCGCCAGCATACGGCGCACGCCTTCGGCCAGTTCGGGCAAGCCGATATCGTGCTGGCTTTGCGCTTCGTCGTCGTCGCCCATTTCGAACACGCGCACGCGCTGACGCTCGGGGCCGTGCTCGCCGTCGTGGCGTTCCAGGGTGCGGAAGGCCGCCCAATAGTTAGAACCGCCCTCTGCGGCCGTACAAAGCACGTCACGCAAGAATTGCGCGGACGGTTCAAGGGTCAGGGTTACGGGTTGCGTTTGCATGGTGGTCAATCCTCCAGGTAGAGCGCGGCGAACCACGCGAAAATGCAGAAACCGACAAGCGGCAGGGCGGCGAGCGTTTCCATTACATCCCCCGGCGCTTCAGGCTTCGGGCAAGGTGCGCGGCGCTATCGCGGCGGCGGTCGCGGATGCGGTCGCGCACGTCCAGGGCTACGCCGACGACGACCAGCAAAGCGGCGGCAATGATCAGGGCTGTATCCATGGTTGTTTCCACTCCAAACAGTTGTTTGTCCGGGCGTGCTTATTCGGCGGCCTGTTCCAGCGCCGTGTAAATCTCGTCAAACGCATCATTCAGGCCGCAAAAACCGGAATCGGCTTCATCCAGGGCGTCGATTGCCGCTTGCGCTTTCTCGCCGCGTTCGCCGTCTTGCAGGCTTTCGGGCATGTTGTCGAATGCGTCCTGTTCTTCGTCGCGCACCGTTTCCAGGTCCGATTTGATTTCTTCGGCTTGCGCTTGCAGCGCTTCCAGGCGGGCGCGGATGGATGCGATTTGCTTACGGCGGGCGTTATTCATGGTGCTAGTCTCCGGTCACGCGCCGCGATATGCAGCGCCATGACGAGACTATAGCACGACACTGTTAGGCAGTGTCAACATAGGGGCGAACCCTAGCCCGGCTATTTGTCGTCCGGGCGCAACTTTTCGGCCCATGCGGGCAAGGCGGGCAACTGCGTTTGCATCCATACGGCCAGGGCGCACCCAATCACGAACGCGGGCCAGCCGCGCCCGTCGAATACGGCCAGCCCCGCGCCTAGCAGGACGACGGCCAATTGCACGCCGCGCACGGTCCAGGCTTGCAGGTTCAGGGCGGCCACTTCGCGCCGCTGTTTCTCGGTCAGGCCGGGGGGCGTTCGATCGGTCATAATTCCTTCACTGTCGCGGCCGTGCCGCTTCTGTTCATCGTGATTTCATACCGGGCATATTCCCGCCCGTCGTCGCAAGCGACAATCACGACACGTTTGTTAGGGGTGCTGTTCCACTGGTCCGGGATAACGTCAGAAACCGCCGCGCACCAATAACCCGCATCACGGATCAGATGAGCGGCGAGCGTTTCCAGGCTTTGCGCGTGCGCAGCGGCGGGGAGTGTGGCGGCCAGGATGAGCGCGGGCAGAATGCGAGACATGATCTAGTTTCCCTGTTGAGCTATCGCGCCACGGTCGCCGGGCATAACCTTATGCGGCGTTAACGCGGGCGGCCCATGCGCGGCACTGGTTAACCGTGACTTTCGGCCGGGGTGGAAATTGTCGCGTTCGCTTGCGCCACGCCTGAACCGTTCAGATACAGCCAGCCCCGGTAAAACTGCGTTTCGACGTGCCAGCGCCGCCAATCGTTGCGCATCTTGTCGCCCAGCTCGCGCCCAATGTCCCCGAGTTCGTCGCGGTCGCTGAAACCGACGCCATGCCCGGCCGCCGTCAAATACAAGTCATGCCCGAAAGCGGCTTCAGGGCTTCCGGCGTCCGGGTGCGAGCCGTACCCGTCGCATTCCAGGGCGGCGGCCACTTCGGCCGGGTATGCAGCGGCGAAGCGTTCCACAAAGCCCCGCGCCCATTCGTTAGCGGCGGCCGTGGCGCGGGGGTGCGTACCTTCGGGGCAGTCCGCCCAAATGGCCGCAATGATGAAATGACGGGCGGCGGTTTCGATTTGCTCGGGGGTCAGGTGCTCCACGGGTTCGCCGTCAATCTCATAGGGCGGGGCGATATCGGCCGCGCTGGTGCTGACTTCGGCCAGGATGGGCGAGCCGTCCGGCCATGCGCCAAGATTGGCGCTTGCGCTATCCAGGGCCGCGCAAATCATGCGGCGGGCTTCGGCCACGTCGCGAGCGCGGACACGCAGCGCACCGGACATAACGACATCAAAGGCGAATTCTTTGGTTTTCATGGTTCAGGCGTCCAGGTGAGAAAACATTGCGGGGTGAAGCTGGCGGGCCAGCGCTTGCGGGACGCGCACGCAGCGGGTGCGCAGATAATCGCGGCTTACGGACCCGCCGCAAACCGGGCCGTTAGACGTGCCGCGCACGGACACAAACGCATCCGCGTTCAGTGTGGAACCTTGCCACAACGGCCGCCCGGCTTCGTCCAGGGGGACGGCGCAAACGTTGTTATGCAGGCCACGGGCGGCCACGTCGCGCAACGTCGCGACCGTAAACGGGGCGTGTTTCTTCGTGCCCGATTTGCTGGCGCGGCCGTCCGGCAATTCCGCATAAAAGCGGTATCCGGTTAGCGGCTTCGGCTTCGGGCACGCCAGCGTGGCCCCGTTCCATTTGTGATAGCTCCGGGCGCGGCGGCAGTGCTCGCATACGCGGAAAGCTTCGCTTTGCTGATAGGTGCTCATGCCGCCACCTGTTCAGGCTGGATCATGTAGACATAGCGGACCAGCGAGCGGCCAGCCTTCAGGCCGGACACCGCGCACGTTCCGAAGTCGTCGCCGTTGTCGTCGGATTCCGTGGCCCAATGGCCGGACGGCAAGCCATGCAAAGCGCCGCGAATCCAGGCGGCAAACTCTGCGCATTCTTGCGTTGTCATGCCGCTGTAATCGCCGTTGATCAGCGCGGGCAGGTAGTGGGCGGCAATCTTGAATTCGTTGCAATCCCAGCCATCCGGCACGGGCGGCAGGTTCGCCGCTATCTGGTCCGCGAGTTCGTGCGCGGTTTCCATGATGTACGCGTCCGCGTCGCTTTCGATCCCCCACAAGCTTTCATCGTTGCCGCTTTGAACGTGCGAGACAGTGACGCCGACGTAATGCCATTGGTCCGCGCACCAGCGGCGCAAGAATTCAAAATCACGGCGCACGGCTTCGGCGCGGACTTCGCCCGGCTTCGGCTCGCGGCCAAGCTTGGCGGCCAGTTCGGCGCGGGCTTCGTCGTCCAGGCCCCAGCCGTCAACACGGGCCAGCCGTGCCGCGTCTTGCGCGTCGTAATAGCGCTTGCTGTTTCGGTCGCTGGAAAGCACCCATTCGCCCGGCGCTTTGTCGCGGCTGGTCCAGTCCGAAACCGGGCCGTGTCCGTCCGCCCGTTCCCACGGGGCCGCCCCGTCGTCGTCGTGTTCAATCTTCACCCGGAACGTGCGCCCGTTGCGTTCGAACGTGTCGCCGTCGCTGTAGAAATTGCGGTAAGCCATGGTTGTTTTAACTCCGGTAAGTTGTGAATAGGGCCGCGAAAATCAGTAGTCCGCGAACAGTTCGCGCAAGTCGTCCAATTCGCGATTGGTGAACAGGGTGCGAAGGTTCAAAAGCGTTTCTTGGCACGCCTTAAAGCAACGTTCGGCCTTGCGGCTGTCCGGGTCAAACCCGAGATTTTCCGCCCAATCCTCGAACGCTTCGCCCTCAATATCGGACGTGTCCATCAGCAGAGAATTAAACACGTCGCAATCGTCAGGCGTGCCCGAGTGCGCGGGACCCATGCTGTAAAAAACGGTCATGTCTTTACCGCTGCGCTTGATCAGGATGCGCCAATGTGTGGAACCGGCGGGCATGTCCGACATATTGCCGTCCGGGCGTTCATTGATGCGCAGCGCAGCGAACGTAACCCCCATCTGTTCCAGGATGTATGCGCCGTCGCCGTCGTCGTCCGGCATTTCATCATCCCACGCGGGGCAGTGGTGATATTGCAGGTCCGACAACTGCCCATCTTTGCAAAGGCCGTCCGTGTAGTCGTTCCAGCTTTCGGACAGGGCGGGCACGTCGTCCGCGCCGTACTGGTCAATCACGCCCGGCATGATGTCGGATTTCCAGGCGGCGAAGGCTTCAGCGATGGTAAGGCGGTTCGTCATTTCTCATTACTCCGGGTTGTCAAAACTGCTTTTGGTTGTTTGCGCCGTCGCGGTCAATCCACGTTTGCAGCGATAACCCGAATTCTGACGACACTTTTTAACAGTGTCAACCCCTGCCCCTGAAAACCAGCACATAGGGACAAGCCCGCATCCAGGCCGCCCCCGGCCGCCGCTTGATCCGTCCCCGTTTCCTGATCCGTCCCCGTTTCCTGATCCGTCCCCGTTTTCCGCCCCCTGGCGCCGCCCTCGTGACCTGCCCTTCGGCCGGGCCGTCGTTACCTGCCCTTCGGCGCGGCCGTCGTTACCTGCCGGCCCCTCGTGCCCTTCAGCATGTCAACCGGCTGACGCCCTTCAGAACGTTACCCGGCTGACCTGGTGCCCTTCGGCCGGCCGCCCGGCTGACCCCGGCCGCGCCCTTCGGCGGCCTCGCCGGCTGACGTGGCGTCGATCGCCGCCCGAGCACCAGGCCGCGTGCCCTTCGGCAACCGCGCCGGCTGACCTGTTGCCCTTCGGCGCGCCCACCGGCTGACGTGCTGCCCCTCGGCCAGCGCTCGCCCTCGGATCGCCACAATTTGACACCCTCTAAAGTTGTCGGCTACTATTCGGCAGTATCAACCCGACCAACCACCCAATCGAGAACATCCATGGCCCCCAAGAAGACCGCCCCCGAAACGGGCGACAGCACGCCCAGCCCGTCCCTCGTCCAGCAGATCGCGGACCTGGACTCGGGTAAGTCCGTCAGCCTGACCGAACGCCTTGACGGCGACGAGGCGACCAAACAGGTGATCCAGGACACGCGGACCCGGCTGCGCAACACCGTCGCCGCCGCCGTCAAGCGTGCCAAGGATCGCACTGGCGCCACCTACACCGTTGAAGGCGGTGAAATCACCACCCGGTCGCTCGACATCCTCGTCGTCGTCGCGATCACCCGCATGTCCTAACCGGAGAAAGGAATGAGCACCAAGCAGTCCAACCACGGCAAGAAAGCCCGCCTCGCCAGCACCGTCGTCGATATCCAGCAGAAGGCGTTCAACCGTGGCGTCGAGCACGGCATCGCCGTCGCCCTGATCAGCCTGGGCAAAACGTCCGGCACCATCCTTGAAGAACACGTCCTGGAAGTCCGCCAGAAGAAGATCACGGTCAGCAAGCTCGACCCGTCCCAGGGCAAAGGCCACTCGGTCGAAATCGTTTGAACGGTTTTGCCTTTTTGAAAAGGCCGTACCACCCTAGATCAATTCAGAAAGTCCTTGACACCTTTAAACCGTGTCAACGACAATTCGACTACCCCAACTACTTTCACCCGACATCATGGATAAAGACGACATCGACTACTTCCCCCGTGCGGGCAAGCGGGCGCAGCGCGACGGCGTTGCCCAAGGTGAATACACCAAGGAAACTAACCTGCGCCGCCTGGAAGCCTCGGGCCTGAAGTACGCCCTGGCCGAGAACGACGAGGAAGCCATCTTCCGCCAGTCCGGCCGTCCCAACGTGCGCTTCTACACCCGCCGAAATCGCTGGAAGGTTGCGGGCGCCAAGAAGACCACGCACGGCACCGTGGACGAGTTCATCGGCTGGTATCGCCGCGCCTACCTGGACGGGGGTGAGGCATGAGCACCGACCTGGAAATCAAGGCGGGTCGCACCTATCGCGCCAAGCGCCCGGCCAACTCTAGCGGCCTGGTCAATGATCGCACCGTCATGTGGGTGGGCGCCGACACGGTTCAGTACGACGGCCCCACCGTCCCCTTCGGTCGCCGTTACCCGAAGATCACCAAGGCCGATTTCCTGAAATGGGCCGACCGTGACGTGACCGACGAACTGCCCCAGGGCGAGTACGCCACCTGGCCGATCACCGCCGCTGCAAAGGAAGCGTCGTGAGTGTACAGCCCTGCTCTGAATGCGGCGACGTTCAGCCGAAGACGTGGGAACTGTATGAAGACGACTGGTCGCCCGGCCCTGGGATCGTCGTCATTGGTCATGCCCACTGCCCGGCCTGCGGGCGCCTTCTCTATCTGGTTCGTCTCGTGCCGTTCGACAGCGCCGGACTTGTTGTTGATTCCATTACCAAGGACTGACATGCAATTCATCTATCGCATGGTCGCCCGCTTCCTGGCGAAGCACCAGGGCCTGACCCAACGCCTGCTGGAACGTGCCCAGCGCACGCCCTATTCCACCCTCATGACCCGCGACGGCAAGGCCGAGTACATGCGGCGCTGGTGGCTGTTCAACGCCTATGAATCGGCAGACGGCCAGCCGCTGAAGCGCAACTGGTTCATGCGCCTGCTGCCGTCGATCCGCTTCCATGAAATCCTGCGGGCCGACGACGACGAGCACATGCACGACCATCCCTGGGACGCTCAGACGCTCGTGCTGCGCGGCTGGTACATCGAAGAACGGGAAGACCTGTACCCCGAGGTCGATCCCTATCCCGGTCACGATCCGAAGCCGCTTTGCAGCTATCTCGCGGCCGGCAGCACCACGTCGTTGAAGTTCGGGGAGTTCCACCGCATCAAGGCCGTCAGCGCCAGCCGTCGCCAACAGACGCTGACCCTGTTCATCACGTTCCGCTACGGCGGCACCTGGGGTTTCAAGGTTGACGGCCACAAGGTCCCCTGGCGCGAATACCTGGGGGTGCAATGATGAGCAACATCGAAATCCGGGGCGAGTTCATCCGCATCGCCCGCGCCTTCGCCGGCACGGCCACGGGCGTCTTTGACATCGACAACCTGAAGCACGGCACGTCGATCAACGGCATCTACGTCGAGCCGCACGCCAGCGGCCAGGGCGTGCAGATCGTCTCGACTGACGGCGCCGCCATGTGCATCCAGTGGGATCGCAAGGGCCGTGTGGATCGTCCCTACCTGATCTGCGGCATCGACAAGCCGACCGCCGTGGACCTGACTGGCGCGGACATCAACGAACGCTGGCTCGTCGGCAAGCCCGGCGCCATGACTATCGAGCGGCGCGTGCTCCCGAAGACGAAGGTGACGCGGTTGCCCGAGGCGAACTTCCACCCCGTCCGACTGAACGGTGCGCCGACCGACGAGCCGGGCGTGACCGTTTATCCGAACTGGCGCAGCGCCGTCCCGGCCAGGGATGAAATCGAGGCGATGAGCGAAGGCTATCCGGGCGTTCTGAACGCCGCCTATCTGTCGATCATCGCTCGGCTGCACGACGACAGCATGGCGAACTGCCGCGCTGTCCGGCTGCTGCATAGCGGTTCGATAAACTCGCCGGTCCTGCTGCAATTCCCGTGGCGCAACGACACGTTCGTCATCATCGCCCCGCTTGAGCAACGCGAGACGCATGGCTGGACCGACATGATCCACCCAATCGTCTCGACCGAGCGCATCAGCACGCCGGCCCCGGCTGACGATGACGACGATCCTGCGGCGGGGCTGTGACGTGACAACGAAGTACGTTATCCGCAAGGCGACCAACGGCGGCTTTGTGTTCCTGAAGAACTCGACCGCCGTCATGCTGAACACCACCCCGCCCAGGCACACCGTCCGCCACGCCTGGACGAACAAGCTCGACAAGGCTTTCGCGTTCCCCACCCGCAAGGCGGCCGATATGGTTGCCGAGACGATGCAGCGGGGCGTGGTGAAGACTGCGCGGGAATGCGAGCACGACGGCGGCATCCTGCCGGAAAGCTCGATGTCCTGGATGGCTCGCCACATGGGGGCACCGATCAAGGCCCGCCGCAGCGGCCGGCCGGGTTTGCCTGCCGACAAGTACAGCCAGGTCGTGGCGCTGCTCGACGCAGGGATTCACACGCAGGGCGAAATCGCCAAGAAGGTCGGCATCAGCCGGAACCAGGTGGCGCACGTCAAGCACAAACAGGCTGTTACAAAATAGTGCTCGACACGGTTCAACAGTAGCACCGATAATCTCGACACCGTTAAACAGTTACGCGCTACGGCGCATAGGAGAAAGGAGTGAAGACCGTTCTGAAAATCGCCCTCGCGGCAGCTTGCTTGTCGGCGCTGACGGCTTGCAATGACGCTGACGTGGCGTCGCACAACATTTCCAAGGCCGCCGACAACTTCGAAATCAACCGCCGCGTCGTGTTCTACAACGGAATTACCGGCGACTACATGCTGACCATCGAAGGGCTGTGTAGCTCGGGTAACAACAACACATCGTCGAAGGTGTCCATCACCTGCAAGGTCGGCCCCGGCAGCTACAAGAAGCACTTCCTGGGTCTGTCCGATAACGTGACCTACTTCATCGAACAATTGGAACCGGCCAAGGCCAGCGTCTACCACTATCGCGTGGTGTTCAAGCCCTCGGTCATCATCCCCGACATCGACATCCGGTAATCACGCGCTACGGCGCAAAAGGAAAGGACTTGAAAGAATGCTACATCCCGAAGTCGTTTCGTGATGATGCCCTGATCCTCATCGAGCGCATCAACGGCATCATCGACGAATACGAAGCCCAGGGCTACACGATGACCGTCCGCCAGGTCTACTACCAGTTGGTGGCTGGCGACATCGTTCCGAACAACCTGAACAGTTACAAGCGCGTGGCGTCCGTCATCAACGACGGCAAGCTGGCCGGCCTGATTGATTGGGATGCCATGGAAGATCGCACCCGCGAGTTCATCCGCAACTCAGCCTGGACTTCCGGCCGCCACATCCTTCAGTCCAGCGCAGAATGGTTCCACATGGATATGTGGGTCAACCAGCCGAACCGTGTCTTCGTCGTGATCGAGAAGGAAGCCTTGGTTGGCGTGCTGGAACACACCTGTCGCAAGTTCGATGTGCCGTTGCTCGCGGCTCGCGGCTACCCCAGCGGGACCGTCCTGCGCGAGTTCGTGGAAGACGACGTGCTGTCGGCCATCAACAGCGGCCAGCAGGTCACGATCTTGCACCTAGGCGACCATGACCCGAGCGGCCTGGACATGACCCGCGATCTGCGCGAGCGCGTGGAACTGTTCTGCGCCAACACCATCGACGAAGACGAATATCCCGAGGTCAAGCGCATTGCGCTGAACATGGATCAGATTCGTCGGTTCAATCCGCCGCCCAACCCGGCGAAGACGACCGACGCCCGGTTCAAGGTCTACCAACGCCGATTCGGCGTCGAAAGCTGGGAACTCGACGCACTCAAGCCGCAGTATCTGAACGACATGGTGAGCACCGAAATCGAGAACCTGTACGACCCCGACCGCTGGGCCGAGCGTCGCCAGGAAATCGAGTCCATTCGAATCAAGCTGCACAACACGGCCGCCGAGTTCGAAGGCTAACGCTTTTTGACACCCTTAAACAGTAACGCGCTACGGCGCACAAAGGAAAGGACTTGGAACAATCCAAATTCGAATTCTTCGGCTCGATAGCCACCTTCAACCACCTGGCCGGCGCCATCAACGGCAGCTTCGACGCCAAGATGATCGGCTTCTACACCGGAATGCAGTGCGAAGAACTGGCCGAAAAGCTGCGGGCCATTTTCTATCACAACGGCCAGCCCGCATTCGACTTCCCCGGCCAACAGTTCGTCGAGCAACTGATTGGCGACCTGGACACGCTGGGCGAACGCCTCAAGCACAACGAGTTCGAACACTGCTGCGCCTCGGCCGATCCGGTGGAACTGCTCGACGCCGACGTGGACATCCAGGTCGTCAGCGAAGGTAGCATTCTCGCCCAGGGTGCCGATGGCGACGGCGCCCGCGCCGAGGTCTGCCGGTCCAACATGGACAAGGTTGTTGACGGCAAGCTGCAACGGCATCCCGACACCGGCAAGATCATGAAGCCCGAGGGCTGGCGTGCGCCGGAACTCGCCCCGTTCATCCTGATCAACCGGGAGTGATCGTGATCCAACTCACCCTTGCTCAATACGAGGCTCTGGTGGCGGACGGGGCCGAAGCCGAGCGCCTGAAGTCGGTCCTGGCCGAAGTTCACGCCTGGATCGTCTGCGCACCCATTACCGACCTGGCCGACATGGCCGATAACATCCCTCGCATCACCGAAATCACGTCGCCCGACTACAAGGGCAAAGGAGCACCGGAATGAAAGCCGCATTCTTCCGCAACGCCATCCTGTTCACCCTGCAAGGGCAGTTCTGCCGGCAGTTGAACACCGACGACGCCCTGGACGGCCTGTCGCAGAAGCTGGAAGTCCGCCGCTTCCAGGAAGGGACTGGCGGCGCCACCGGCATCGGCTTCGTGCCGCCGTCCAGCTTCACCGACGACCTGATCCACTCTGTTGACGAGTTCGTGCTGCTGACGCTGCGCGTCGAGAAGAAGGTTCTGCCGTCGTCCGTCGTCAAGCGCGAAGCCGCCAAGCGTCTGAAGGTCCTGGAACAGCAGCAGGGCTACAAGCCCGGCCGCAAGATGACCAAGGAAGTCACCGAAATCGTGCGCGACGAACTGCTGGCGAAGGCCCCTTCGGTGTTCCGCGACACGCGGGCGCTGATCGACCACGGCCGGCGTATGCTGCTGATCGACACGTCCAGCCGGACGACGGCCGACGCCTTCATCAACGCGCTGGCGCGGTGCCTTGATCCGTTCCCCGTCGAAACTCTGTACGTGGCCCAATCGCCCGCGTCGGCCATGACCGAGTGGCTTGCCGAAGACGAGGCGCCGGCCAACTTCACGATCGACCAGGACGCCGAACTGCGTTCGTCCGGCGTGACCAAGGCGGCCATCCGCTACATCAAGCACTCAATCGACGCGGACGACGTGCGCCGGCACATCCAGTCGGGCAAGCAATGCACCCGTCTTGCGATGACCTGGGCCGACCGCGTGTCGTTCGTGCTGACCGAGGGCCTTGACCTGAAGTCGATCAAACCGCTCGACGTGCTCAATGAGAACGTCAACGAGACAGACGAAGACGCCCTGGATCGCTTCAATAGCGACCTGACACTGTTCGGTCGTGAGTCTCGCCGCCTTGTCACCGACCTGATCTACGCCCTCGGCGGCCTGAAGTTCGACGACGCCGAAGGACTTTGATCTAGGCCATCCCACAACATCCAGTTGTTTTAACAACCATTCGGGGCTATTGCTCGGCCCCGAACCCACTTCACGGAAATGACATGCACACCATCAACATCGACGACTTGCTGTTCAAATACGGGCAGGCTGCGGCCGGCCTGAAGATCGGAGAGAACTTCTACGACCTGGCCGAGTTCAAGGCGGTCAAGGCTGAAGTCCACAAGGTGGTGAAGTCCGCACTCACGAACAGCCCGCCGTCGAAGAAACTGCGGAAGACCCTCACCAAGATCGAGGAAGCCGGCCGCGTCTACAACCTTGACGGCGCAGTGCTCGACTGCATCGCGGCGTCCTGGAATGGCGCCGACGCCGAGCGTGGCGGATTCGCCCAGGAAATGGCGATGCAATACGGCTTCACCATTATCGACGACGACGCTGAAATCTATGGCGTCACCGCCGAGCGCTTGGCGGACATGATGTCGGTGCTGGGCTTCCGCACCCGCGCCGAGCGCGAAGCCGCCAGCCAGCGTGCAGAGGACCCGGTGGACGGCTGGCTGAAGGAGCTTATCAGCGGCATCTTCAGCGTCCCCGCCACGGGTACGTATGCCATCGGCGGCGTCATCGGGTCCAACGAAAGCCAGTTCATGGTCAAGGTGAGCAAGGGCTACGCCGGCCTGCACCGCGTACTCGTCGAGGCGTTGGATCAGGCCCAGGGCGGCAAGGGCGCCGAGCGCCACAACCTGGGCGGCGACGTGCCGTTCGAACGCCAGCGTATGCAGACCGTCAGCGAGTTGATCGGCAGCGTGGACGGCATGACCTACCAAGCTTGCAAGAAGATCACCGAGGGCGTGAAGCTGCCGACGCTGGAACGCCAGGAGCGCGAACTGCTGGGCGCCATCAACTACATCGCCGGCATGATCATCTTCCTGCGCAAGCAGGCCGCAGAGAAGGGTGCCGCCGATCCCTTCGACGATGCGCCCAAGCCCAGCGAGATTACCGTCAAAGTGAACGTCGATGCCACGGACGCCACCCAGGCCATCGACACTCTGCGGAAGTCCACCGAACAAACGCAGCGCTGTTCTGACCCGAGATTTCAAAAGGTCACTGACGCCGCCCTGCGCGTCAAAAACGATCTTGGCACGGACGCAGCAAAGCGCCTGCTCAAGTGGTTCGGCGCAGCCCGCCTGCACGATCTGCCCGAGTTGCGCTGGGCCGAATTCATTTCGCTCTGCGACCTGGTTGTGCCGCCCGACACGATCAAGCCCCTGTCGATCTACACCACGCGGGCCTTCCGGCCGGCCTACGTGAAGCCGAAGCCCGCCGATCCCACGCGCCCGCACGCCGGTATCCCCGGCATGGAATGACCATTTCGCACCACTAGGAACCCATCATGGCAAAACCTGAAATCCCGTCCACCGAGTTCGGCGCCGAACTGACCCGTGGCAACCTGAAGACCGCAATGGCCGAAGCCGGCGCGAAGAACCCGCACGCCCTTTGGATGGTCCCCTACGGCCAGATCAAGGTCATCCCTGGCTTCAACACCCGCATCCGCACGCCCGAGTACGAAGCCCATATCGAGGCGACCAAGGAGTCGATCAAAGAGAACGGCTTCTACCAGGACAAGCCGCTCACCGGCTACGTGGCCCTGGAAGACGGCCAGCAGGTCATCTACCTGACGGACGGCCACACGCGCCACGAGGCGGCGGGCCGTGCCATCGACGAAGGCTACAGCCTGGAAAACCTGCCCATCGTCATCAAGCCCAACGGCACGTCGATCGAAGACCTGACGGTCGCCCTGGTCACGTCCAACAACGGCCGCCCGCTCACGCCCTATGAGACGGCCGTCGTGGTCAAGCGGCTGCTGGGCATGGGCCTGGACGAAGCCACGATCGCCAAGCGCCTGAACTTCAAGACCGGCAAGCGCTACGTGGACGACCTGCTGACCCTGATCGGCGCCCCCAAGGCCGTGCGCGACCTGGTGATCGCCGGCAAGGTGAGTTCGTCCATGGCGATCGACGAACTCAAGGCCAACGGGGCCAAGGCGGCGGAAACCCTCAAGGAAGCCGTAGAAACGGCCCAGGCGGCCGGAAAGCCCAAGGCCAGCCCCAAGCACCTGTCCAAGCCCAAAAAGCCCGCCACGGCCCGGAAAACGGCCTTCCCGAAGGAACTCGACGCGAAGGATGTGCTGGCTGACGCCGAGGCGGCAGGTTTCGCCGTGGGGACCGAAGTCGATGACAAGCTCGTGACCTTCGCGGCTACGCTGCTGGATCGCGTCGGCGTCACGGTCTTCAAGCAGGAGGCGGACCCCGCGTCCGACCTTTAACGATCGGTTGTCCTGACAACAGTTAGTTGTTAGACCCTTTGCCATAAGCCCGAATCGGGGCCAATCAGCAAAGGGTCTTTTTTATGAACGACGATCAGCTTTGGACGGCACGCGAACTGTCGAAATTCCTGGGCTACAGCGAGACGACGGTTGCCCGCCTCGTGTCCCAGGAGCCGACCAAGCTCCCGCCCCGTGTAGAGGGCCTGTCCCGCCCCCGCTGGCTACCGTCAGCCGTTTTGGAGTGGGCACGGACAGGCGGCGGATCGTCAGCCACGCGCAGAGCCGGCAGACCGCGCAGGAACGGGTTCTGAATTCAGCTTGTCGGCCAGCGACCGGGCCGTGGGCTTGTAGTAGACCATCAGCGTCTTCAGCGAGCGGTGCCCGGTGATGGCCGCCAGTTCCAGAACGTTTGTCAGCTTCGGCGCCATCGTGGTCGCCGCCTCGCGCCGCGTGTCGTGGAACTTGACGTGAGACAGGTTCGCTTCCTTCCGCGCATCGCGCACCAACCTATCTAGGTAGCCCGACTGCAAGGGCACCACGGGCATGTCCGGCGAGCGATCCTTCACGATCGTCAGCAGCTTGATCGCCGCGTTCGACAGGGGCACGAAGCGCTCGTCGCCATTCTTCGTATCGCCCAGGTGGGCGTGGTAGTCGTCGAAGCTGATGTCTCGCCAGCGCAATGACAGGATTTCACCCTTCCGCATTGCGGTTTCCAGGGCAAGGTACATCGCGAAGGCCGCCCACTGGCGCGAGTCCTGCGGAAGCGACTTCCCGTCCCAGCCGAGCTTCGTGATGATCTTCAAGCGCTCATCCATCGACACGCGCTGCGTGCGCGACGGCGGGTTCTTCGGCCGGCTGATCAGGCTGATCGGGTTGACGGCCATACCGATGCGCCATTCCTTGATCGCCCGCGTGAAGACCCCTGACATGAGATTGAGTTCGCGGTTCACCGACGACGCCTTGACTTCCTTCAGACGCTCATCGCGCCAGTCGGCCATGTCCGGCCCGGTGAGTTCCAGCACGGGCTTCTGGAATAGCTCCCAGCGGCGGGCGAGCATCTTGAGCCTGATCTGCTCCCAACGTGCGCCCTTCTTGTCGATCGAGACTGTCTCGGCATAGCGCGAAAACAGATCGGCCGCCGACACCCCTTCCGACTTGACGGCCTCGACAGCTTCCTCGGGCGTACCCCCGTCGAGGATGCCCGCCTCGATCTTCAGCGCCCACTTCTCGGCCTCGGCCTTCGTGTCGAAAGTGCCCGTAATTGCCTTCGCCCCCTTGCGCCGGATCAGCGCCCGCCAAGAGGTCCCTCGCTTCTGAAATGTTGCCATGATCGGCTCCCTGTTGTGCAGGGCATTCCTATCAGGCTTGGTACATTCTTGGTACAGTGGGGTGTCAGAACAAATGAAACTTCGCGAATTTCCGTCAGAAAAAAGCTAATGATTTCAACGCAACCCAACAACCGCCTGTTGTTAAAAAGTCCCGCAAGCGGCACCAGAACCCCTTGATTTCCTTATGTTTTTCGGGTGCTTTGGTACAGATTGGTACGGCAGATTGTCGCACCGCTTTTCGCGCCAATGAAAAAGCCGGCTGGCGCCGGCTCCATGAAGTCACTTCTGAGTCGCCCGTTTTCAGGCGTATAGGGCGATGGCCCGCTGATATTGCGGCGAGTCTTCGAACCGCTCCGTCCGGTCGCGCAGGGCCGCCCATTCCTCCATCGCTTCCAGGATCATCCTGACCAGCGGGTTATCGCTTTCGACATCTTCCGGCTCGCGGCCGTCCCGACGCATGGTCATTTCGTAGCTCCACTGCGTGGCCGCCCGCTCCGTCGCCCATAGCTTGCTGCCCTGTTCTTCCTCGCTCACGCCGTCCAGGAACGCGATGCCGGCCCTGAAGCCCGCCGCTGGATCAGTCGAGTAGGTCCCGTCCGTCAGCCCGATCGCCGCGACCAACTGCTGCCCCATGGCGTTGCGGGCATGACCCTGTTCAAGCTCGGAGAACCGGCCACCCTCGTTGCTGGCGATGGCGTAGAGTGAACGCCGATCCAGCGTGCCCAGCACGTCGTCCCACTGTTTGCCCGGCGTGTAGATCGACGCAGGTTTGCCCTGCTTGGCGAAGAAGGCGTCGAGCGTGCTGCGGGCGTCCGTGGCGACCGTGGCGAAGTCTTTCGTGGGGGTGGTGTCGGGCGCCAGGGCCTCGGTGCGGGCTTCGACCTGGCTGATGGGCGCTGGGGCCAATGGTCGGATCGCGGGTGCGGCGAAGGCGCTGCGCACGGATGAGAAGGTAATGAGCATCGGCGTCCCCCAAAAGAAAACTGCGACGAATCACGCCGCAGTTTGAAGGTCTAGCCGGTTTGGTTAACGAAGGGTTAACGAACCCTAGAACGGTGCGATTTCCAGCGTCACCGCCCAATCGCCGTTCGTCTGTACCGACGTGAAAGTGTGGGGGCAGCGCAGACCCGATCCCGTGGTCGTGACCACCTGGGGGTGGTTCCAGGGGCCGGTCGTCGAGCTTTTCATCCGCGACATGTTCCACTTGCAATCGCGGCTGTTGTCAACGCGCTTGGCCGTCAACTGGCAGCTATTGCTGAGGGGCAGCGTCTGCGTGGCGGTGTAGACCGCAGTTTGACCAGCGGCCAGCGGCGCCAGGGCGGGGCTGTAGACGCCGGTACAGCCGGTCGAGGACAGATTCACGTCCACGGCCAGGCTGTTCTTGACCGTGACGGTCAGGATGTTTTGCGCCGAGGCGGCGCCCACGGCGGCGAACAGGCCGATAGCTGCCAGGGCCAGGGACGAAAAGAGCTTCTTCATGAAAGTCTCCAAAAGGAAAGGGATGGGGGTGCAACGGTTCAAAGTTTACCAGAACGTTTCCATCCGCAGCGCTTCTTGCCGGCCTCGTTATGGGCCTCGATCTGAACGGCCGTGCCGTCCGAAAGGATGTCGCCCTTGCTGACGTAGATCGGCTTCGTCCACCGGCACGCGGTGTCGATCAGCTTAGTCTCGGGACCAGCCGTCACGCAGCCGGTCAGCAGAAGAACCGGCAGGCTGACGAGCAATTTCGATTTCAACATCATGTCGCTCCTTGGCCGCGTCCAGGGCTTCGCCCAGGGCGGCTATGTCCGACTTCGCCTTGTCGGCTTTCGCGGCGTCCTCGGCCGCCCGATGGCCCTTGCTGCGGCCGATGACAAATGCCGTACCAACCGCCGCCAGGACGGCGAGGGCGCCAACCGCCCAGCCTTTCAGCCGGGCGATCAGCGGGGTCAGGAAGCCGGTGATCACGGCTGGACCGCCTTCAGTTCGCGACGCTTCGACCAGAACGCCCACGCGGCTGCGCCGGCCGCCGCCAGGGTCAGCACGATCATCGTGACGCGCAGCCACGTCGGAAGCCCCTGGCTGGCCGTCGAGACGGTCTGGACCTGCTGCACGATCGGCGTGATCTGCTGGGCAATCTCGACCACGGCGGCGGTCCCGGCCGCAGTCGCGGCGGTTGCTGCGGCGGCCCCCTGCGGGGTCATGATCGCGGCCTTGACCGGCTTGACCACGCCAGCCAGGCGAAGGCCCTCGTCGATCACGTCGGCCGCGTACCAGCTATTCGCGGTCTTCAGCGGGCCGGCGCCGTTCTCGTGCCGGATGATCGCTTCGACCATCGGCCGCAGGATGTCGTACTTGTGGACGTTGATCGGCTCGTTGGCGCCGACGCCCACGGCCTTCGCCACGGTGCGAATGTACGCCTCGGTGTCGTTCTCGACGGGCGGCGCCCAGCGGGTGATTGCACCGCGCACGCTGACGATCTTGTGCTTGTCGAAGTAGGTGATCAGCACGCGGGCCAGCGCACGAATGCCCCACGCGGGGGCTTTGAACACGGCGAAGCGGGTGTCGTTCGCCTGATCGCGGGGCACCAGGCCCTGCCAGGGATCACCCCATTCGATGTTGCCGGGGTTGTTGTTGCGAATGCCGCGAGGCTGCTTGGCGGCCAGGGTGCCGGGCGGCGGCTGATGCGTGGGGCTACGGCGCGGGGGAAACTGGCTGTTCATTTCGTCCATCCTCGGGTTTCGGGTCGGTTGGTGGCTTGATTCATCAGCAGCGTGTCGAGCTTGCCGCTAATGTCCTTGAGGTCGCTGCGGAATTCATTGCGCAGGGCTTGAAGCTGGACATCCTGGGTCTGTGCCTGCATGGCCTGAAGCGCCTCGACACGTTTGATGTTGTCGGTGGCGCTGTCGGCTTTGCGTTCCACGGCGTCGATGCGCCGGTCCTGATCGCTGCTGCGCTGATCCCGTGCGCTGAAGGCATTGACGCCGAACGTCGTGACCCCAGCGACCATCGCCCCGATCGTCAGCAAAGTGGGGATGTTGAGGGTCTTGTCGAACGCCCATTTGGGTGTTGATGGCTGTTTCGGATTTTGATGGGGCCTCATAATTCGTCCGGGTGTGGTTAACATCTTTTCGGAGTGCTAACACCATTTGGTTGTGAAAAACAGCCGACTATTACGCGGTGTTGCGGAATTTTACGCCCCACTCGCGCAGGGCGCAATTTGTCAACTCCTATGCACGAATGCGGTCACGATCGGCAGCGGGGGTCGCTCCCGAGGCAGGCCGTACATGCTGTAGTCCGGCCGGGCCACCATCGCCACGACCACATCAACCACGGCGTCGGAACGTGCCACGTCCTTGTCGTCGTAGTTCGCCCGCGAGTTCACCTGGACCGCGTACTGATACACCCTGACGTGGGACTGCGGCGGCACCGGGTCCGGCAGGGCGTTATCGCGGTGCATGACCGACGCGACGACCTGCTGCGTCCTGGCGTCCGACAGCGCCACCGTGGGGTCCGGCAGGTCGTGATCACCCTGCGCAACAGTCAGCGCCACGGCGGACGACGCGATGTCGGCCCCGAACTTGTCGGGGTGATCCATTTCCAGGTGCTGCGCCACAACCACGGCCACGGCGGACGCCTGGGCGCTCGATTGGGTGACGGACGGGTCCGGCATGTCCAGGCCCTGCGCGACGGCCACGGCGGCCACGCTGGCCCGCACGATGGACTGCGGCACGGCAGCGTCCGGCATGTCCACGGGCTGCATCGCGATTGCCGCCACGGTCGATACAGGCGTTGCGGACACGATCGTCAGCGGGTCCAGGTAGTCGGCCGGCTGGGCCACCATGAAGGCGACCTGGCTGACCAGGTTCGGCCCAAAGCTGGACGGCACCATGACCATGCGGGCCAAGCTCGAAACCCGCGAGAAGGACGCGTCGATCGTGGCGTCCGGGAATTTCCCGCGCCCCATCGTCATGCTGAACAGCCAGTTCACGCGGGCGTCGGATCGAACAACATCCTTGTCGATCGTTTCCCACTGGTTTGCGACCAGCGTGGCGAAGGACGAAACGCGGGCGTTCGACTGCGGGATGTCCTTGTCCAGCATCTGCGACGCCTGGGCCGTCATCTGACCGACCTGGCTCGCGGTCAAACCGGACTGCGGGAAGTCGGGATCGAGGTACTTGCCCTCGTGCGCGACCATGGCGCCCAACTGGTAAACGCCAGCGGCCGATGCCGGCGACCAGGCGTCCGTCCAATCGGTCGAAGCCTGCGCGACCATCGCGCCAACGTGCCGGACGAACAGGTGGCCGTAGCTTTCGCGGCCGAAGCTCAAAAGCACGCGCTGCTGCGTCTGCGTCACGCGGGTCCTGGGCGATGCCTCGTTGCCCAAGCTCAGTAGGATCGTCTCGCGGCTGTACGTGACGCGGATCGGCTTCTGCGGCTCGTCCTTCAGCGATTGCAGCACTGTCGAGCGGTTGGCCGAGACACGGGTATTGGCGCGGAACCGCTCGCCCGACGTGTTCAGCAAAAAGCGCTGCGCGGTCTTGGTGACGCGCACCGGGTAGCTGTAGCGAGGGTCGTCGAGCCGCAGCAGCAGCTTGGCCGTGACGGCGCTGACCCGCGTGCCCGGCATGAAGTTGCCCTGAAGCTTCTTCAGCACCAGTTGGGTCGTCGCGGATACTCGCGTGCTGGGGAACTCGCTAGAAAACACCTGCGCGAATTGCGCCTGGACGCGAATTTCAGGCGGTGGCGCAGGCTGAGTGAACACCTGCGCGAACTGCGCCTCGGCGCGAACTTCAGGCGGTGGCGCAAGCTGGGTCAAAACCTGCGCGAATTGCGCACGCACGGACAGTTCACGCGTGGTCGTCAGTACCTGCGTGAACTGCGCCCGGACCTGAACCGGGTAGCCATCCTGCCAAAGAACCTGCGCGAACTGCGCAGAGACGTTTACGGCCACGTTTTCACCGCGTAGCCGGTTCGCAGATCAGCCATGTCGCTGACCGTCCAGGGTTGCCCCGTGGCCGGATTGAGCGCTGCGATCTGCTTGATCCCTACGGAAGTAGTGGTCAGTCCGAAGTTGTCTTTCTTGAAGGTGTTTCCGATGCCGGTGCCGACAACGACATCCATTTGCCCCGTCGAAGTGCGGGCCAGGGTCGAAGTCATCACGGCAATCACCACGTCATCCGACTGCGCGGCCACAAGCGGATTATCTAGGCCCACGATGTCCTTGGTGCCCTCGACGGCCGAACTGTTGTAGGTTCCAAGGTTCACCGGAACATCCAGGTTCTTCCAGTTTTCAGCGCCGCCGTTGGGCGTGAATCCGCCAGAAACCGTTTCGTTCGGACGGGCGATATCCACCTTGCCACGCCCGAGCACCCGCGTCGCTTCACCGCTTTGATCGGACACGTAGATGTCGTCGATGGTGAACTTCGCCATCAGCGTCACATACGATCCGCCGACAGGTCCGGCATTGAAAGCCTGGATGGAGTTGAAGGTTGCGGCGGCCGTGGCGGCACCACCAACGAGATTGCCGTTGATGTACCACTCTAGCTGCTGGGCGGTCTTGTCCAGGACAATCTCGATGAACGCCCACTTGCCGATAAACGAGCCAAGAGAAGCGGGCGTCTGCACGCCGGCAAACACTAGAGCGCCGGTATTCAGCGCCATGAGCGCGAAATTATTGCCGGCGTAGGAGGTGTTGTTCAGGGTCGGCCCGAAGCGGACGATCGAAGCGTCTGCGATCTGGTTGGCCAATGCGGATGAATGGATGAACAGGTTGAACCCCACGACGACCTTGTTGAAGTTCGCCATGGGGATCGGCTTCAGCACGAGGGGGTGCTTGCCTGCGTATTGCGCCCAGTTAGTTTTTGCCGGGCTAAAGGTGATGCCCTTGCCGCGACGAAACGCATTGGTTTCGCTGACTTCGATCGAAACCACGTAGTCCGGGTACGCCGCGACTTCGGGGTCGCCAGGGGCGATCATCCACCCGAAAGCGTCCAAGACCTTGGCGGTGGCCGTGGGCGCGGCAGGCATCACCCCCGTCGCCAACCGCTCGAAACCTTCCATGTCAATAATCGGCATTCTTAACTCCTTACAGCACCAGCGTCTGACCGAAGCGTGCGCCAGCGGCGCTCTGCGCGTCCCAGGCCCCGCCCGTCTTCGGGTTCGCGTTGAAGATCGTGGTGCCACGTTCATACACAGCGACGCGCAGGTTCACCCGCGCACCAATTTCATCAGCCCCGTCCACCTGGATCATCGGCGCCACGGCGCGGGATTCAGGACCCTCCTTCCGGCCGGACACGCTGACCGCGACAGCCAACACGGGCGCGTCCGGGAACGGCAGGGCTTCGTTGCTAGTGTACAGGTCAACGGCGCCCGCCTGGTTCGAATAGACGTAGCTCGCGTCGCCGTCAGGACTGGCCGGATCGGCCACCTGGGATGCGTTCGAATCCCCTTTGGTGCGCAAGAACTCCGTCACCGCGTCGAGCTTGGGCGAGCGCGTCACAACCTTCACCTTGCCGATGCGCTGGTTGTTCAGGTCCGTCGTGCCGTCAGACTCGTAGAAGTCGTTCAGGTAGAGCGCCGACACTTCGCCGCCCAACACGTCCACGTTCTGAAAGCCGATCCAGTAGGACAGGTCCACTTCCTGCCCGGTGATCGGCACGGTGCCGACAAGCTCGTTGTTCAGCCAGGCGCGGGCGACCAGCGCCACCTTGTCGAGTTCCAGTTCCAGGAAGTGATAGACGTTGCCGAACTCCATCGGCACGCCCGTCAGTTCGCCGTTCAACGTGCAAAACATCTGGCCGCCGCTCGACTTCCATCCGAAGGTGATCAGGCCGTGCTCGCCCTTGGTCGGCCGGGTGTCGATCTGCGCGAACTGCACTTCGGCGCCACGCAGCGGTCGCAGCAGAAAACCGATGCAGAAGCGGTCGCCCCAGCCCGCGCCCACGTCGCGACTTAGGCGCATGAAATTCTTGGTGCCTGCTGTCGGGGCTGTCGTCTTCGCGTCGAGCATGTTGTCGCCGTCCGGCGACCGCAGCAGTTCCAGCTTCAGACCGTTGTGCGATACCGCCCAACCGTTCGCAAACGACGGGACTTCCTGGTCGAAACCATCCATGAATCGAATTGCCATGTCGTGCTCCTTACGGCCGAACCTTGACGCCGAACGAGTTCGACTCGACGATTTCCTTCGTCCACACCTGGCCGGGGGCCGGGGCTTCGAACAGCGCGTAGTAATACTTGTTGTCGGTCGTCAGTTCGGCGTTGATCTTTTCAAGGCGGTTCTCGTCATCGCCCCACACCAGGCCGATCGTGCGCTTGTCGATGTCGGTCTTCAGGGCACGGGCGATGATGCCGATGGCGTAGACGGGGCTGTCATTCGGCAGCGGCGCCGAGGACTTGAACGTCGCCTCGCGGCCGGAAATGTTCGACTGGATGTACGAACTGGCTTCGGGCGGGCGCTTGTTCACGAGCGGGGCAAGCGGGCCGGCCACCGAGCCGATCCAGTCGGCAGTGTGATCGGTCTGCGGGAAGCGCGTCGTGATCGCGATCGGTCCCTTGCGGGCGTTGAAGTCGCTGCCGGCGCTGTCGCTGAACGCGATGTCGTCGATGTGCTGCGTGGTCTTGGCGCTGCCGGTGACGCCCGATCCCCACTTGAGCTTGTAGACCGTCATGTTGGCGGCCTCGGCAGGCAGCGGGGCTTCGATGTCCAGGCGATTGTTGATGAACAGCCTGATCTTTTGTGCCGTCTTGTCGATCTGAAGCTCGTAGTAGTACCAGATGTTGCGGATCGGGATCGCCTCGCCGTCCACGCCGTTCAGGCGGCATCCGACCGGCCATTCCAGGTCGATCAGACCTTCGATCTGAACGATCTTGCTGCGCTCGGTCGCCATGTAGGCGAACCCGAACGTCACGACCGGCTCGGACGTGGTGATGGCCTTGGCGAATGACGCCGAGTTGCCAGCGGCCGAGTCCTGGCGCAGACGCAGCGCATACGACCCCGCATCGCGCCCGATGGTGACGGTCAGGCTGTCGGTGCCGGCCATCGTCGTTTCGTAGCCGGCCGTGCCGAGCGTGGTCGCCGTGGCCGCAGCGCCGTTGATGTTTGCGAACTGGTCGAAACCGTCCATGTGCAGAAGGGACATGATTGCCTCACATTTCCAGGCGGAACAAAATACGGATACCCTCGGGCACGCCGTTGTTGGGTGAAGGGGCGAACAGGTTCAGTTCGTCGTGCTTGGCGAACTGAATATCTTCGGTCCCGGTAAGCGCGATCGTGCCGGTCAACTCGCCGGTCAGGAACGTCACGGTGCCGATGTCAGTGGCGTTGTGCTGAAGCGAGATAACCATGTCGCTAGGTGACGGCGTTTGGCAGCGGGCCACGCAGTCGGTGAGTTCCTTCGGCAGCGCCATGGGCGCCGGGATGATGAAGGAACCGAGTTGTTGCCCGGCCGCCGTGATCTGCGGAATGAACGCGCTGATGCGGTAGTCGTCTTCGACCCACTGCCCGTCTTTGCGGATGTAGCGCCGGCCGTCCTTGGGGGCATCGGGCACCCACGGGACGGACGCCCAACCCTGGGCACCGAACTGCACCGGGCCGCCACGCTGCTTGTCCCAGCCAGCCCAGCCCAGCTTCGGAACTGCGCTCACCTTCCACGCGCCGTCGATGTAGCCGACGATGGCGCCGTTGCCGTCGATCGCGAGCATTCCGGCCGCAGGCGGCGTCGGCAACGTGCCGTCCGAGCGCTCAAGGACGAGTTGCACCGCCGCAGACAGGAAGCGCAGATTGGCGTCCATCTGGTTTTTGAATTGAGACTCGCCCAGGTCCCATTCGGCCATCAGGCCGTTTCCAGGTTGTGCTTTTCCAGGCATCAGGATTTACCCCCGTAGTAGTTGCCGTAGTTCATGCCCCAGCCGCACACGTCGAACTCATGCTCGACGTATTGAAGGGACTTCAGACCATCGCGTTCGGATTCAACTTGGTATTTTACAGAGGGTCCGGGGATGGCGGTGAAAGGCAGGCTAGCGCCCATGGTGGTCAGCCCGTTGTTCGTCTGGATCACATTGCCCTTGTGATCGCGGAAGATGACGTTCGTGACCTGCCCGGTTTCCGGGACGACCGACGCGTCCGTCCAGCGCTGGATCACGGAAGTCTCTTGCAGGCGCGAGCGCGTGGCCCAGGTCAGGTTGATCCCTTCCTTGCCGTCCACGACGCGGGCGCCCCACAAGACCGTGTTCATGCGAACGTTCGCCGGCCGCAGCGGATAGTGCGGGCGACCGTTGATCACGTCGCTGACTTCCGGCGCCTGGGTGATGTCGAGCGTGTTCAGCGACGTGCGGGTCAGCAAGCGGTATTTCACCGTGTCGAAGTCGGCGCGGATCGTGTCGTCGATGAACTCGGAATCGCTGTCGATGAAGCGGACTGCCGTCTCGGCCGGCCACTCCCTCGGCACGGTGTCGAGCACGCCCCGGCGAACGCGCCAGCCCAGGTCGTTGTCGAAGGACTCGATTGCGACCAGTTCGGACTTGCGGTCGTCCACGTCACCGATCAGCGCGAAGCCGCCGACGACAGGACCACCCTTCGGCGTCGGGAACGCGGTCTTCAGGTAGCTCATCGCCTCGCGGACCAGCGGGGTCTTCAGCATCGCGTAGCCGACCAGTTCCCTCGGGCCGAGGTTCTGATAGGTGACGTTCCCCACGGCGTCAGGCAGCGGCGTGCATAGATCGAAGTTCTGCGCGTCCAGTTGGTAGGTCGAGCCGAGCACGCCAGCAATCGTCTCGGGATATTGCGGCTGGTTGGCTGTCGTCTCGTCGGTGATCCCGAGCAATTGCGTCATGTAGTAGTAGGGGATCGACATGACCTTCGTGATGGGGATAGGCGACGCGTTCTCGCGGGGGTCCTCCCACTCGGTGACGGGCGGCACGAAGTACGATTCCTCGGGCATGAAGAAGATGTCTTCGATCAGCGAGGCACGGATGCGCGGCTCGCCGGGGCGGCCGTAATCGACCGGGCCGACGCGCATGATCAGGCCGTTCAGACCGTATTCGGGCCACGTCACCTTCAACACTTCGCCGGGCACCAGGTCCCAGGCCGAACGGTCCACTTCAACGTCACACGACGACAGCGGCGCCGACGCCGCACGCAGATCGCGCTCGGCCACGCGGGCGGCCAGGTCGCCGTTGCGGATGCCGTAGTAGTTGCGATTGTCGGTGATCGTCGCCCCTTGCATGGCGATGTTCGCGTTGTCCTGAAGCGCGAAGGAAACTTCTTCCTCGTTCTCGGGATTCTTGTAGGTGACGACGATTTCGTTGATCGTCTCGCCCCACGCCTTGCGCTGGAAGTTCATCAGCTTGGCGTTGTCGGGGTCGAGGGTGCGAAGCTTCGTCTCGTCGTAGTCGTCGCGAACCAGCTTGAGGGTGAACAGGCCCGTGCGCGGATGCACGTACAGATGGCCCTCTATGTGGTCGATGACTTCGCTGACGAACTTCTCGATTTCCATCTGATCCGACCACATCATCGACAGGCCGAACTTCTCGTCGAACAGGGTGCGGGCGGCCGTGTTGAACGAATCGAGGTCGAATGCCGTGTTCGGGGCGCCCATGCCCCAATCAGCGTTCGTCATGGATTCGAAGATGATGTGCGCCGGGTTGGCGTCGTTACCGATCCGCGCCAGCGTTGGGTCTAGACCCTTCGGGATTCGCGTGACTTCGATCCACACATCCGGGATGCGGTTGCTGTTGGCGCTCCAATAAAAGGACGGCGAACCGTGAAACCAGGCGCTCGCCACGCCGCGATACGCCGGCATGGTGGCTGACGTTCGGCCGAGCTTGGCGGCCAAGTTCTCGGGCACGAGCTGGGTCAAGTTACCCATCATCAGATGGACAAGACCGGCAACGCCGCCTTCCTTCTTTTTCCCGCCGAACAGTTCATCGGCCTTGACCGTGATGGTCGATTGCTCGGTAACACCCTGGGGCGGGGGAGTTGTGCCGCCACCGCCGCCACCAGGCGTCGGGCCTACGCCGGACGGCCAGGTTCCGGGCGGGTAGAACCACACGCGGTCGCTGCTGCCGTCCTCGTAGATGGTGGGCAAATAGATGCTGTCCGGCTCGCCGGACTTCTGCATCCAAACGTGGATCAACGGGCCATTGCCGTCAGACCCGCCGTTGTTGTCGTAGACCGGCAGAACCCGCGTCACTGTGCGGACACGGGTCACGGAATTAAGGCCGCCGAGACGTTCGACCCACTCGACCTTTGAGCCAACGCCTTCGAAGTTGGTGTTGTACGCGACGCGTATCTGCATTTGGTCGGCCAGCCACCGCCCGTCCTCGTCCGAAACCGGCACGAAGAAACCTTCCTTCCTCGTCGCCGGGGGCTTGTTGGGATCGCTAGGTGTGATGTAGCCGGCGCCCCAGCCAAGTTTGCCGTTGAAGAAGATTTTGTTGATGGAATCCACGACCCCGTGGCAGATGCCGAAATGCACGCTGCCGTAGTAGAGGTTGACTGGAACCTTCCCCGATCCGCTCTTGCCGCCCATTATTCACCCCTGTCCATGCGGCCGAGCTTCGCCTGGATCACGGCAATCGCCTGGGCGTCGCCGGTCACAAGCAAGTCTTTCGCCGGGATGCCGTGCTGCACGACATGGCGGAAATCGAAGCCGTAGTGTTCGAACCAGCGGCGCGTGCCACGCACGCAGTGGCCGGTGGCCGTGATGTCTTCCACTCGGATCACGAGGTCGTCGATGCGAGGATCAATGACGTGGTTCATTACATTTTCACCTTCTCGGTCTTCACCTTGAGTTCCCCGAACCACATGACGTTCAGGCCCTTCACGGTCAGGGTTCCGAAGACGACGGGTAGCGGCCGGCCAGCGTCGGCAGTGGGCGACTCAAGATCACGCGTGCCGGGCGGCTGGGGCTGCTTCGGCTTCGGCATGATGAGGTATGAGACGACCGCCAGAACGATCGCAACAAGCAGTTGTACCCAAAACATTTTGTTGTGTGTCCGGTCAATAGTACGGGGAGTATTTGCCGACCGGGTTCTTCGACGGAATCCAAGGCATTCCGCCGTAGTTCGGTAGGTTGTTGTGTAGCTGGCCGCAGTCGTCGAGATTGTGCCCGCAGCCGCGAACCAAGTTTACCTGATAGCCAGCGGGCAGGCCGCGCACGATGCCGGCCAGGGTCAAGGTCGTCACATTGCCCTCGCCCTTCACGGCCAGGATCGTCCGCGCCTCAAAAAGCCCGTCCGGCGTCGTCCATTCGAACGTACCGGCCCGCAGCGTGCGCAGGTCGTCGCCGGACAGCAGGTAGTTCACCTTGACGCCGCGCACGCCGTCCGCTGCCGCGTTCATGGTGGCGACGCTGGTGGCCGCGACCTTGTTTGCGCGGCAGATGGGGCCATACAGGACGTGCGGGCACGCGATCTGATAGCGACGACGCAGCCCCGGCCGGCGCAGGGACGTGGCGATCGGCTCGCACGACAGGCGGCACTCGCTGTTTTCCCATTTCACGTTCAGCACGCGGCCGGTCCACACGACCAGGTACTGGTTGGCGGGATCGCCAATGTGCCCCTGGCGGATCGTCAGCCGAACCGTTTGGCTGGGCGGGTAGATGCGGAACATTTCGGCCACGGGGTTTTCGCGGTCGGTGCGGATTTCCATCGCGGCGCGATCCAGCGTACCGGACGCTTTGATCGTGTCACGCTGGATCGGCTCGGGCTGATAGGTCACACCATCAAAGAGGATGGGCCGTTCCGCGTCGCAGATGCCGATGCGGTGCCCGGCGCTCGGCCCGTATTCGAACAGGTACAGGTTGATCGGCTCGCCACGGTCGCGGCTGACTTCGTATTGTTCGAAGCTCATGGGTGGTCCTCAAGCATCTGCATGGTGGGGGTGATGATGGCGACTTCATCGGTCTGCCAAGAAACGGTCAGGCGGTCGCTACCGAAGCGCCACAAGGGCATCCAGCAGATGCGCAGGATCTTCTCCAACGGCATCGACTGCTGCCATGCGTTGGACAGGGTGAGGATCGTGTCTTCGCCGCGAGAGTCGTTGACCGTGAAAATCTGCTGGACATGGTTGAACAGGACCGTCCCGTCGATACCGAAGACCGCAATGTTCCGATGGGCCGGGTCGCCGTTCAGCAGCCGGGCGACATCAATGCCTCGCGTGCGGATGCGGAAGGACCCCAGGCCGATCGGATCAAGGGGCGGCAGGTCATTCTCCCAGGTGGGCATGTAAAACGCGCCACGGCGGCCCCTGGCGCGATGGAAGACATCGACCAGTTGCTGCGCGGCCTGCCGATTTACGCCCAGGTATTCGGCCTGCCAGGTGCGCGAGCTTACATCCACGGGAACGAACGTCTTGGTGACACCGCGATCATAGTCCACGTTCTCGACCGCCCACTGGTGGCGCAGCGAAATGGGCCTGGCGTAGTTCGGCTTCAGCAGCACGACTTCCGTGTTGCGCCACGTCACGGCCGGCCCAGGCGGCGCCTGATACGGCTCGCTCGCAGGCGTCTCGTTGAACACCACGGCCACGGTCGCGACTTCACTGGTGAGCCGCCGCGAGGAAATCTCGGTCGCGAGCCGGCCCGTCAGGCCGGGGTGAATCTTGGTCCCCGGTATCCAGGATTCAGGGCCGATGCTGGTGAACGTGACGACAGTGCCGTTGACCGACTCGACGAGCCGCGCCGCCGTCTGGTCGCCCAACGCGAGCACGATTGACGAGCCGGCCTTCAGCCACGGGGGGATCGTGTCGAGCGTGACCTGCGCCACACCGGCCGGCATAGGCGTCACTGTGTTTGCATGGCGCGTGCGCTCGGGCATGAGGAAGGAATTGCGCTGCCAGCCACCCATAACGCGGTTGAACCAGCGCAGCCGGTCGCCGTTGGCGATGGACTGGAATTCCATCGACCTGCGGGGCGTGTTGCGCAAGGCACGACGTTGCTCCTTGCCAGAGCGGGTCTTGAAGATGTCGGTCTTGTACTCGTAGCTGATGTCGTAGCGATCCGACCAGTTCGGCGGCAGAACCCAAAGTTCGGCACGGGCGCCGAAGACGGACAAGACCGACGTTGGCGGCACGTCCTGGAATTTGAAGTTGTAGCGTGCGTCGATGTATGCGGCGCCATCGGTCGTCGCCACGAGGCGGTACGGCTTGGCTTCCATGCGAGCAAAGGTCGTCGGCACCGATGGGCCGAAAAGCTTCAGCCCGGCAGTGTTTTCTTCCGTAATGCCCGTCAGCGTCTTAGGCCGCGTGAACGCGTTCCAGACATGCACGGTCTGCTCGACATCGGCCGTTACCGACCCGAAGTTGATCGAGGGCGGCAGCAGGTAGATGTTGTTGAAGTAATCATCGAAGAAGGACCCCAGGCGAGCGCCCGCGATACGGCGTGGCAGTTCCGACACGGGCTGATTGATGTCGAAATCGCCCGCGCTCGGCGCCGCTCCCTCGGCCAGCTTAAAACTGCCCAGCGGGTAGGTGAGGTCGCGGGGGAAAGACGTGCTGACCCCCGGCGTAGTCCCAAACTCGAACGAAGGCAGTCGATAACCGAGGGCCATTTTCAACCTTCCAGATAGGCGTAGCCGATGTTGAAGCTGGTTTCCGAAGACATGTTGTCAGCCGGCGCGGGAGAGTCGTTGACCCAGTTTTGCTCGGACTTGCGGAACTGCGGAAAGCACCGCCAGGTCTTGCCACCCACGACGATCGGGGCCGCCCCGTCCAGGTTAGTCATGTTGACCAACCGCACACCGCCAGGCCGTCCGATCGGGGAAATGCGACTCAGCGGTCGCGCCAAGTACAAGTTCGGCGGCACCAGGACCTGCACGGCGGCAAACGTGTTGGACGCGCGCACGATCTGCTGGTCATTTATGTGGTCGTGGTAGCCGCCGAAAACTCCGTTGACCCGGAAGTCGGTGCCCAACAAGTCGCGGGTGCCTGACGCCCGGAAGGGGGCGAGGATCGTGCCGCCCACTTCGGCGTGCTTCATCCGAATGCCGCCGCACGAACCTTCAGCCCACGCCGCTTGGAAGCCGCTGAACAGGTATTGATGCTCATTGACGTTGTAGTTGACGGACCAGTTGCGGACGAAGTGATGCGACCCGCAGATAACTTCGCCACCTTCGTAATTCCCGAGCTTTTCCATGTGGCCTAGATACAGGTGGCGATAGAAGCCGGGGGCATACTCGACGACGACGGCGATAAACGGCACCGGCAACAGGCCGCCGAACAGGTGCAACTTGCTCGGGGACTGTGAAACTCGATTGATGTAGGGGGCGGCAATCGTTGCCGTGGTGAGCGTCGTCGAGGCGTCCATCAGACGCGCAACAGTGCGGTACTGGTGGGGGGTGCTCGCAACCGTATGCTCAAGCTGAAAAGATATGCCGGCGTCAGCCCCTGGCGCCGAAATTCGGTTGGCGCCAGCGGACAGCCACCCTGCGGTATGCACCGCAAAGTCGATGATGTGCTGCGGGATTGTGGCGTGCGTAGGATTGTCAACGAGTGTGTAAGCCATGGCTCACTCCAGGGCCAATGCCCAATAGTTCATGGGGGTGGCGCGGAACGCGTTTTGGACGACCAGGTGGTCGATGCCATCCACGGTCACGATGTTCTCAGCCGCATTGCCGGTGCCTGGGACCTGATAGATGCCGTCCATGACTCCGTACATTTGGTTGACGGGACTATTCTGAACGAGCGTGGCGGGGTGCAGCGCGTAGCCACCCCCGAGGCATTCGAGCGTCCTGTCAAACATTTCGTTTACAGCGGTGTTGCGGCTGTCCAGGATGACGCCATTGCCGCCGCCCCACTTCCACGGCGCGACGAAGATCGCCGGGGTGGCGCTGCTGCGATTGCCGGTGTCCACTTCCCACCATTGCGCGGCAGGATCGAGAAAGTAGAGCGACGAGAAGCGGTTGGGGGCGCCGCCACCGTCGCCGTAGGGTATGGTGAAGTGCGAATGCCCGGCGTGCGTGGTCGTCCAGTTGTAGGTGGTATTGAAGTCGTGGCCCGCGCTACCGCCGATCATGAGTGGGTAAGGGTAGGACAGCGGATCGGCATACGGTAGGAACAGGCCGCCATACATGGCCTGATAGACGGTGCTGATCTTCACGACCACGACGAAGCGACGGCCGTTCGCGACGAACCAATACTTCATCGGGTTTCGGTCCAGGAACATGACGACCTGGGAAGGCGCCACGTTCACATGGTCAGTGAAGGATGTCCCGGCAGCGTTCACCCCCGTCATGCCGATCAGACGGATCATGTAGGAGTTGACGCCGGGGGCATCGACGCGGCGGAATCCGACGAAAATCTGATCGGAGCCGCCCATGCCAGGCCCCTGCAAAATGATGTCGGTTGGTTCCGCCGATCCGGGTGGCGCCTCCCATGCGACAGACCATTGCTGGCCCGAAGCGACAAGCGCGGGGTTGGAAGTCAGAAACGACTTCAGCTTCAACCAAAGATCGACCTGATCGGCCGCAGTTCCAGTTTCGTATGCCATGTTTTACCCCAAAGCCGACTTGATCGAGCTTCGGTTCGCTCGGATGTAGTTCATGAAAACCTGCTCGCCCTCACGCGTGTTCATCGCCGCGTCGAGTACGCTCGCAGAGTCGATTGCGTTCACCATCTTGAGATTCACGTTGGACTGCGTGCCGCCACCATTGTTGACGTGGCGCGGATCGTTGGCGGTCAGAACTTCTTCGCCGCGTTCCAGCACTGCCGGCACTTCGTTCGGACGAAGCCCCGCGATCCCGCCTTCATGATACCGCACTGCATTGGTGAACCAGGACGGGGACGCAAGGCGGGCGGCGCCGCCAGCGCCAACCACGCCGCCGTCGTGGAATATCCCTGCGATAGCGCCGCCAAGGCCGCCAGCGCCGCCCTTGCCGCCGCCGCCCATCATGCCGCTGACCATGTTGAAGATCACTTGCTGAAGGATCATCTGCGCGATCTGGCGCAGGAAGTCGGCGGCGAATCCCAAGAAGGCGTCTTTGATGGCGCCCATCGCCTCTTTGCCGTCCAGCGTGCCGTCGATCAGGCCCCCGAGCGCGTCGCCGGCCTTCATGAACGCGCTCGTGGCGCCGGACGCGAACTGCTGGTTGATCGCCTTCGCGTCGAGCACGACCTTGCCGGTTTCCCCAACGGACGACTTCAGGTTTTGCAGCTTCAGGATTGCCAGGTCCGCGTTTGGACCACCCATGGCCTCCCAGAAACCGATCGCGAGGTCGATGGCTTCGCGCAGGCGATTGTTGACCGATTCCAGTTCCAGTTGGATACCCGGTATTGCCTCGAAGTTGCCCTGCTCCTGCGCGAAGGTGAGTTGTTCCTGAAGCTCCTTCCGAAGCGCCATCAGATCGTTGACGCGCTTCTCGGCCTGCTCGCGGTCGAACATCTGACCCTTCAGTTCGGCGTACTTCCGCCCCTGCTCGGTCAATAGGTTCACGCCCTCGCGGCGGGCCTCATTGGCGATGAATTCCTCGCGGCTCATCGCCGCCGTGCCGGCCGCAAGCTGCGCCTGCATTTCCGCGATCTTCGGACGAGCCTTCTCGTCAGCCGCCGTGTCGAAGGCGTCTGCGGCCAGCTTCGCGACACGGGCGGCATCCTCGGAATAGAACTTCGACTGCTGCTCGTGGAGCGCTTCCGCGAACTGCGCGGCGGCGGCTTCGCTGTCGAACATGCCCAGGTGCTTGCCGGTCTTCTGGAACTGGCCGACCGCCTCGTCGTCCGACATGATCCGGCCGTCGTCGCTGACGGTCGGGATGAGCGCGACCTTGCCGTCCACTTCAACCGAAATGCTGCGGACGGTGCTGATCGAACCGTCTTCGTTCTTGACCTGCGGACGCTTCGTCAGGTCGATGTTACCTTCTTCCAGCATCCCCTTCACGGCCTTGACCACCGTGTCGATGCCGGCGCGTTCCAGGGCTTCGCGGATGTACTTCTCGCGGTCGGTCAGGTTCGCCGCGTCGATCTGCTTGTTCAGGTCGGTGACAACCTTGTCGATCTTCTCGACCTTCGCCTGGACCTGTTTGGCCGTGTTCGCGGCCAGGGCGAAGTTCGGGTTCTCAAGGATCGCAGCTTCCGTCTCGCGGCGGCCCGAGTTGATGCCGGCGTTGTCGCCCTTCAGGCCGCGCACGGCAGCGGCGATTTCCTCGGACGTGCCGCCCCTGACAGCACGCAGGATACGGTCGGGCAGACTGCCGTAGTTGTAGGCGATGGACGTGAGCGCGGCCTGTTGCTGGGGCGAAAAGGCGCTCCAACGATCGCTACCGATCTGCGTCTTGACGGTTTCCTGGAACTCACCAATGCGTCGCACCAGGTCACGCAAGGCGTCCTTCTGCGTAACGGCCATACCCTGCGTGACCTTGCGGATCGTGCCGTCGTCCAGCGTCACCGTGTCGGAACCGTAGCCCACGCGGTAGGCATTCGTGTCCCAATAGGGCTTCGGGCTGAAACCTTCGAACTGGCGCAACAGGCCCACCGACTGCTGCATGGCGTCGCCACGCTTCTGACTGAATTCCTTGATCAGCGCTTCGTCGTAGCCGTCCCGCACGGCCGCCATGGCGGCGTTCGCACGGTCGAGCGCAGCCTGTTTCAACCCCTCGTCATTCCCGGCAGCATCGAACGCCGCCTGTAGATCGGCCTGGATCGCCTTCGTCGCTTCCTGGAATTCCAGTTCCTTCTTCAGATCAGGAATACGCTTCGCCAGGCGCCCCATCGCCTCGGTGTACTTGTCCATGGCGGCGGCACCGCCGTTGGCGGCGTCGTCCGTCTCCTTGATCGCGGTAGCCAGGCCAAGCAGTTTCTTGTCGGCATCGGTGGCCTCGCCGCGCATCAGCCGGATCGACGCTTCCAGCTTCAGCAGCGCGTCTTCGGTCTTGGCCGCCTCGGCGGTCGAGTCCTGCAACTTCAGCGCCAGTTCCTTGAACTGCGGATGGGTCTTCGCAATTTCGTCCAGGCGGGATTTGAATTCCGACAGCGGCATACTGCCGTCACGGGCCTTCGCGACCAGTTGCTGGATTTCTTCGAAGACGGCCGCCAGCGGCGAGTTCGAATTGCGGGCGCGGGTCATGAAGCCCCGGCCGAACGGCTGAACGATGTCTTCCAGTTCGTCCTTGAGCTTGTCCTTCAGGTTTCGCAGATCGCGCTCAAGCTGAAGCTGGGACAGCCCATTCAGCGAGTCCGCCCATTCCTTTGCCGACTTGGCGCCGTTGCGATAGGCCAGCGTGATCTTATCGACGGCATCCACCGCCGAGTGCATGGACTTTTCCGTCGCGCTGACACGGGTTGCCAGGAAGGCGAAGGCCCCGGCCAGCAAGCCAATGGCGATGCCGATGGGGCCACCCAGGCCAGCCATGGCGACGCTCAGGCCCTTCGTGGCGGTCGTGGCCGCCGTGATGGTCGCCATCGTGCTCACGATCGCCGTGCGCAGCGCCAGGACGTAGGCGACGCCCTTGGCAGCGCCGAGCGCCGCGAATGCGGTCATGATCAGGTCGAGGTTGTTCAGGATCGCCATCAGGAACTTGATGACACCCGCGATCCCGGCGCCGAGGCGTTCGAACCAGACCTGCGCGTCCGGGCTGCGAAGAAGCTCCTGCAACTCGCGCAGCGCTTCCGTGACAGCCTCGATCACACCAGCTTCACCGATCTTGTTCAGGGCCAGCGTCCAGGCGCTTTGGAACCGGCCGAGTTCGGCCTGCAACATCTGAAGCGATGCGCTCAACTGCCCGCCGAAGCGCTTGTCCAGCACGTCCGCGAACTTCAGCAGGTAGTCGGACGTAAGCTGCCCGCCTTCCATCATCTTCGTCAGTTCAGCGCCGGAAACGCCGGCAGCTTCAGCCATCAATGCGAACGCGCCGGGGATGTGCTCGCCCAACTGCTGGCGCAGTTCTTCCATCTGGATCGTGCCCTTCGACATCATCTGCGTGATGGCGACGAAGGCCCGCTCGACCTGCTGCGAGTTCAGCTTCAGCACGCGGCCGGCTTCAGAGACGGACGTGAAAATCTTCCGCGACTGTTCCATGGTGAAGTTCGACGCCTGCGCGGACACCGCGAACTTCGACCATTCGGACGCGAGGGTGTTCAGCGAGAAGCCGAGCCGGTCGGCCTCGGAACGGACCCATTGCATTTCGGCGGCGGTCTTCGCCTGATCGCCACCCGTGACGACGTTCAGGCGGGACTCGACGCCCTGCATCGTCATCGACGCTTCAACGATGCTCACCACACCCTGGATCGCGCCGTACAGGCCCAGGTAGCTCGACGTGAGCGACAGAATTTCACCGCGCCAACGCTGATACATCGACAGCGAGCGGCGCGAGTTCGCGAACAGGCTTTCCAGGGAACGGTCAAGCTTGTTGGTGTCCGTGGCGGCCTTCGCGTGGGCTTGCCCCAACTCGCGGGCGCCGCTGGCGGCACGCTGGGCTGCGCCGGCCGACGCCACCGTCATGTTCAGCGCACCGGCCATCGCGGCGCGTGCGCGATCCTGCGCTGCGGCCACCTGCTGCTGGCTCGCGCCTTGATCGCGCAGCACCCGGTTGTATTGCTCGACCGCAACCTGAAGCTCGTTGTAGGCGGTCTTGCTGGCGCGGGCGGTGGCCTGCAACTTCGCCATGTCCGCGATCTGATCGGTCGTCTGCGTGCCCGTGCGGGCCATTTCGGCCGCAAGCTGGCGAATGCCCTCCTGGGCGTCACGCCAACTGGCCTGGGCGCCGGTCGCGGCGTCCGTCATGGCCTTCTTCAGTTCCAGGGCCGAACGCCGGCTGGCGGCCACGGCGGCCTGTTCCTGCTCGGCGGCCTGCGCCTGGCGAGCCGCGTTGTTGGCGGCGGCGTTGCTGGCCTTCTGGTGCGCGGCCTCGATAGCGGCGTATTCGGCCAGGGATGCTTTCGCACGAGCCTGCGCTGCCGCGATCTGCTGCTGCGTGGCGCCCTGTTCGCGCAGTGCCCGGCTGTACTGCTGGATGGCAACCTGAAGTTCGTTATACGCCTTTTTGTTGTCACGAGCGACGGCCTGAAGGCGCTGCATCGACGCTGCTTGCTCGGCCGACTGCGTGCCGCTGCGGGCCATTTCGGCCGCAAGCTGGCGCACACCGTCCTGCGCTTCCCGCCAACCGACCTGCGCACCGGACGCGGCGTCCGACATCGACTTCTTCAGTTCCAGCGCGGCACGCCGGCCGGCCGCCTGCGCGGTCTGTTCAAGAGCGGCGGCGGCCTGGGCCTGCTTGGCCGCATCGGCGGCTGCGGCGGCACCCGCCTGCTGATGTGCGGCCTGCACCTTGGCGAGCGCGGCCGAGGCGGCCTGGGCGCTGCCGGTGATTTCCTGCAAGGCGTAGAAGGATTCCTTGACCGACTTGTCCTGGCGGTCGATCTGTGTGGCGGTCTTGCTCGCCTGCGTCGAGAGGTCTTGGTACGCCTTCTCGACCAGCTTCAATTGCGCGTTCAGCGCCTTCTTGTCCGCGCCTTCCTTCTCGGCCTCGGCACGCAGCCGGGCTTGCACACGCGCTGCCGCTTCCATCTGCGCGGTCAGGGCCTGATAGCTGGCACGGTTCTCGGCCAGGGATGCTTCCTGGCGCTGCAACGACGCCGCTGCACGGTCGGCGTCGCTGTTCAGTTTGGAATAAGCTGCGGCGACAGTGCCGGCCAGCTTCGCGATGTCCCCCAGGGCGTCGCTCGCCTTCGTAGACGAGGAACTGAGTTCGTCCTGGTTCTTGGTCAGGGAAGTGAGGGCGCGAGCGACGTTATCCAACGTCTTCGTCGCCTCGTTCCTCGCCCTGATTATGAGTTCAACATCACCCTTGGTCGCCACTGTCGTTCAGCCTGGAAATGGTTTTCTTGAATTCCTTTGCCCCGTCTTTCGAGAGCGCTGACGCTATGGCGGACTGGACAAGGATCGCTTCTGTTGCGTAGGCGCCGTTTAGCCGTTCGACCACCAGTCGGGCTTCGTCCCAAATCATTCCGATCGGATAATGGGGGGCCTGGGGATGCCCCTGCGAAAGCAGCAAGGACACCTGACGGCGTATCCCCCACATCCAATCTTGCAGTGTCAGGCGCTTGCGCTTTGACGCTGACCGATTAGGGCGCTGATGGTCTGGATGAACTTTTTTACGGAACCCTCCGTGGCGAACGTCATCCGCACGATCTTCTGTACGGCGTCGGTCTGCACGGGGAACGGAAGTGCGAGTGCGTCTTCAAAAGCGGCTTCTTCGCCGGACGCGATTGCGATGATTTCCGCAGCCACGGCCGGAAACTTCTGAATGAAGTCGGCAGCGGTAGCAGCGGCGTTTTCGAAGTCGAGCGAGCCTTTCTTACCGTGGGCCATCAGATCGAAGATCGAAGCGATTTCGCCGGAATACTTCACCAGCAGCGCCTTCATATCCACGAACGACAAACCCCTGACGGCGAAAGAATCGCCGCCAGGGAGTTCCACGGGTTCGGTGGGCTGGCTCTTTGCGTAGCCTTTCAATGCCATGTCGAACCCCTGGGATTACGGCGCGGTCTTGGCTGCGCGCTTCGTGGCGTAAACCGCCTCGTAGCCGGGCCGGCGCAGGATTTCGACGTTGAACGGAATCTGCTGCCATTCATCGCCTTTCAGCGCCATGTCGCCGTTCGGCGTGATCTTCACCCACGGCCAGAAGTAGTCGATGTTGTCGCCCACCGGGTTGTTCGCGATGTAGCGCAGCGAGCCTTCCACGGCCTTCGAACCGGACATGACGAGTTCGCGGGTCGCAGCTTCGGTGTCGAACGTGCCGCGCAGCTTCGTGCCCGCGACGATGCCGCCACCTTCCAGGATTTCGATACGGCCGAGTTCTTCGTTGACCAGGTAGTCGGTCCCCAACTGGTAGGTCGTCCCCGGATCGGCGTCGTCCTTCAGCACGACGTTCTTGACCATGCGGGCGCCGGTCGGGTTGGCCTGGCTTTCACCAAGCTGGTAGAAGTGACCGGGATGCACGTCGTCGAAGCTGATCAGCTCGCCAACGGCGGCCGTCTGCGTCAGCACCGTGTTTTCCCCGAAGTACCACAAGGCGATGTTCGCCGGGGAAATGTGATCGGTGATGAAGCTGGCGGCGCGGGTCGTCTGCAACACGACGGACGCGTCCTTCTCCTTCACGCCCCGGTCGCTGTTGAAGTGATCCAGGTTTTCGCTTTCGACGTTGGTGGACACTTCCGGGGTGTTGCCCAGGTAGCGCTCGCCAATGCCGGTCATGGTGCCCGGCTTGAACTTGTTGAAGTTCAGTTCCCCGCGTCCGAGGGTGTAGTTCATAGGTTCCATAATGGCCTCACTAGTAAGTAAAAAGACTGACTGTCCCGGTTCACGCGAAGGGATCAGCCATATTTTCCGCTATTTCTAGCGTAACCGACAACAAGAAGTTGGCGTACTCGTTGACGTGTTCTTCCGCAGGTCGAACAACACACGCACCGATGATCAGGTTTGTTACCTGCGGGAAGCCAAAAATACGGCCCTTGATCATGTCTTTCCTCGCCTCTGCAAGCGACTTCTTTACGTCTGCCAGCAGGTAGTGCGCGGGGTCGGTCGGGTTCTCGCGGTCGTCGTCCACCCAGCCCTGGATCAGCAGGCGCCACGGGCCTTTCCAGGTGGGGCCGGAAGCCGGCGTCACGTCCGGTTCGTCGGGAAGCGGCGCTTCCAGGACCGACACGAGCGGGATGGGATCGTTCTCGCCGTACATCATCCGGCCACGGAAGACGCCTTCCGCGAGGTCGAAATTGTAGCCGTTGGCGACCGTGATCTTCTTCAGGTGCTCGGTCATGGCTTGCAGGACGCGCAACCGGAAGGGCGGCTTGGACGTATCCATCAAAGGTTCTCCACGCCCAGCAGCCGTTCAACTTCGGCCACCAGGTAGTCTCGGGTGTCAGGGGCAATGTCTTCGCGGACGGTCTGGAACACCTGGTTCACGGACGGCCCGTACAGAAGCCAAAGATTGTGATCCAACTGCACGGCAGCGCGGCTATTGCGCGGGCGCTGACCGCTCTTGAGGCGGACGGCGATGCCCAGGTTGAACTTCGTGTCGGTCTTGGCGCTGCCGGCCCGCAGGCGCACGAAGAAGGCGTTCTTCAGGAATTGGGCTTCACCTGGCTTCACTTCCACGCTGACGCCGGGGCGGCTGCGGCCAGCGGTCGGGCCTGCATTCTTCGCGAACCGGGCGAGCGACGTGGGGCGATGACGGCCGCTGACGATAGCTTCCAGGTCGTTGCCCACCGCCTTCTTCTTGACGAACAGGCGGGAATCCTCGCCGCGCAGATAGCTCGCGGGGAAGTTGACCTGATTGCGCATGGCGCCGGCCGCACGCACGCGTGCGCGATCGACCGTCTTGTTGATCCCCATGCGGACGATGCGGACGATGCGCTCGGGCGCGGCGTCCAGGTCCGGCAGGGTGTCCAGGCCGTCGAGGGTGACTTCGTAGAGCTTCACGGCTGGCTCCCGGCCGGGGGCAGGCCCATCTTCTCGTAGTCGCGTTTCGTGAGGCGGGTGACTTCTACCGTGACGCTGATGTCGTCGGCCGGCAGGGTGTTGTCGATGTTGTAGGCTTCGCCGGGCTGCACGAGCACGACGGCGTTGCGGTCGAGCTTCAACCCAGCGGGAAGCTCGTCGAGCATGAAAATCATGCGGGGTTTGATGGCCTCAATCTCGGCCCACCCCATGCTGCGATCGTCACCGATCTGCGTGAACTTCGTATGAAGGCGGGCGCGAACGTCCACGGGGGACGACGTGGCCGTCTGGAAGAACTTCATGTCCAGGGCCATCGTGGTATGCACGATCCGT
>Ga0256898_1000041_pt1 | contig 63745 bp, 55 predicted proteins | sample MC6MC0686MT_FD_186333 | JGI IMG/M metagenome (GOLD analysis project Ga0256898, IMG submission 186333) | Metatranscriptome of enriched soil aggregate microbial communities from Iowa State University, Ames, United States - MC6-MC0686-MT... | ecosystem: Environmental > Terrestrial > Soil >... | reverse complement strand
GTTCGAGTCCCGTCCGTTCCGCCACTATTCAGAAGGCCTGAATCAGAAATGATTCAGGCCTTCGTCGTTTCAGCTTTCTGAATTTCCTTCCTCTTTTTTATTAACAAAAAGTTAAATAACGTGGTGCAGATAATTAACATATGCACAACATTAGTGCATTATTTGCACTGAAATTGTGCATTTAATCTGCCTGTGCCGCATCTGACGTCAGTCAGGGTGTTACTTTTTGTAAATATAAATCACGAAAAATCATCCTCTTATCTCCTGCTTTCCAAAAACCTCCCGAACCAATTACGTATTGGTTTGGTTATTGCTTAATCATTAGCACGATAAGCGTCATTCCATATCAATAACTTATCGTTAATAAAAATAAAGCAATGATGAAAGCGAGCGAACCAATATGGAAAAACCGTCACGGTTTCTGGCAAATTCCAGCACAGCGCTAGAACAGCTGCGCGGGCTAATCAACCAGCACGAGTCAACACCAGGCACTCCGCTGCCCACAGAACGTGAGCTGTCGGAGACTCTCGGCGTAGGACGACGCGAAGTGCGTCGCGCGCTGGATGTGCTGGAAGAAGAAGGGCGCATCTGGCGTAAGCAGGGCAAAGGGACCTTTATCGGCCCGGCTGCACCCGTTGAACCGCTGGCCCTTCAGGGATTGGTTCAGCAAACCAACCTTCTGGAAGTGATGGAAGCTCGTCTGCAGCTCGAACCCGGCTTAGCCCGGCTTGCGGCACTGCGTGCCACCAGGGAAAACCTCGCGCTCATGCAGCGTATGCTGGAACGCATTGATAAGGTCAGCCCGGACGACCGCGATCTCAACGAACTGTGGGATAGCGCCTTTCACCGCGCCATTGCGGAGGCGGCGGGTAATCGCCTGATGCTCGGCCTGTTTGACGCCATTGATGCCGTCAGACGTGAACCGGGCTGGCAGCATCTGCGTGAATTAGCCCGCACGCCCGAACGCGTCGATAGCTATAACGACCACCATCACAGGATCATGGCTGCGATTATCCATCGCCAGCCTAACGAGGCAGCGGCCGCCATGCGCGAACATCTGCTCAGCCTGCAAACCGCCCTGATTCATGCGATCCACCTTGAGGACGACTTCACCTTATGACGACGATCCCGTTTAAGGACTCCACGCCTGTACTGCGGCTGAATAATCTCAACGTCAAATTTTCCGGCTCACCGGTGAGCGTACTGGACGGCATTTCCCTGACGGTCAAAGCGGGCGAAACGCTGGCGCTGGTGGGGGAGTCAGGCTGCGGGAAAAGCATCACGTCTCTAGCGCTGATGGGCTTGCTGCCTGCCAGCGCGCAGATTGTCAGCGGTGAGATGCAGTTTCGCCGTCACGATCTGCGCAAGCTCTCGCCGCGGGAGTATGCCGATCTGCGCGGCAGCGAGCTGGCGATGATTTTTCAGGAGCCGATGACCTCGCTTAATCCGGCGTTTACGCTGGGCGATCAGTTGAGTGAAGCGGTCATGCGCCATCAGAACGTCTCACGAGCAGAGGCGATGCAGGCTGCGCTACAGGTTCTGGAGAAAGTGCAGATCCCGGCCGCAGAGATGAGGCTGAAAGCTTACCCCCACCAGCTTTCCGGCGGGATGCGCCAGCGCGTGATGATTGCCATGGCGCTGATTAACCATCCCAAACTGCTGATTGCGGATGAACCGACCACCGCGCTCGACGTCACCATCCAGGCGCAAATCCTCACCTTGCTCAACACCCTCAAAGAAGAGACTGGCACGGCGGTGCTGATGATCACCCACGATTTAGGCGTGGTAGCAGAAGTCGCCCAGCAGGTGGCGGTGATGTATGCCGGGCAGGTAGTGGAGCAGGGAAGCGTGGAAGCGATATTTGCCGACCCGCAGCACCCGTACACCATCGGCCTGATGGGGTCGATTCCCTCCCTTGGCGCGCGTAAAGGCCCGCTTTCCACCATTCCCGGATCGGTGCCGCTGCCGGAATCCATGCCGAGGGGCTGCCGTTTTGCCACTCGCTGTCCGTTTGCGCAGGCGCGCTGCCATGATGAAAAACCGCAGCTCGCCACGCTGGGTGGCGGCCATCAGGTCGCCTGCTTCCGCGTGCCGCTCGAACACCACATTGCCCTGGGAGAGACCGCATGACCACGCCCATTCTTGAAGCCCGCGATCTTAGCAAGCTGTTCCCCGGCCCTAAAAAACTCTTTACCCCGGCACGGTTTGTCACGGCGGTCGATCGCGTTTCGCTTGCCGTGATGCCGGGCGAAACGCTGGCGATTGTGGGGGAGTCGGGTTCTGGGAAATCCACTCTCGGTCGTCTGCTGCTGCGCCTGCTGGCCGCCAGCGAAGGGCGCGTGTTTTATCAGGGGGAAGAGATCACCCACGCATCAGGAGCGCGTCTGAACCAGCTCCGGCGCGAGCTGCAAATTATCTTCCAGGATCCCTTTGCCTCGCTCAACCCGCGCATGACGGTGGAGCAGATCGTTGGTGAGCCGCTGTGGCTGCACCAGAACATGAAAAAAGCAGACCGGCAATATCGCGTTGCCGAGCTGCTTAAGACCGTTGGCCTGCCTGCCGCCTGGGCCGGACGCTATCCGCACGAGTTTTCCGGCGGGCAGCGCCAGCGTATCGGCATTGCGCGCGCGCTGGCTTCCGGGCCGAAACTGCTGCTGGGGGATGAACCCGTCTCCGCGCTGGATGTGTCCGTACAGGCGCAGGTGGTTAACCTGCTTGAAAGCCTGAAGCATCAGTTCGGCCTGACGATGGTGATTGTCGCCCACGGTCTGGCGGTTATCCGCCATATGAGCGACCGCGTGGCGGTCATGTACCTCGGGCAAATCGTCGAGCTTGCCAGCGTCGATGAAATCTTTGACGCACCGCTGCACCCCTATACCCAGGCGTTGATCGCCTCGGCGCCGCAGATGCAGCCCGGCGTGGAACGCGATGCGCCGCTGCTGCAGGGAGATTTGCCCAACCCGGCCAGCCCTCCGTCCGGCTGTCGCTTCCACACCCGCTGCCCGTACGTCACCGACGAATGCCGCCAGGTGGAACCGATAAATCAGGTACTGGACGGCGGACGACAGGTGGCCTGCCATCGCTGGCATGACATTAATCGCGATCGCAGCGTTATCCAGATAGCGCCGCCCTCCGCCGCCTTTCTGCGCCGCCGCGCGCTGTTTGAACACGCGGCCACTCACTCCTCCCTTCCTTCAAGGAACTCATGATAATGACAATGCGTAATTCTCTTTTGACCGTACTGGGAAGTGTTATGTTGCTTGGGGCGGCGCTGCCCGCCCATTCAGAAAGCGTGCTGCGTGTCGGTCTGGGCGCTGACCCGGACATGCTCGACCCGCACCTGGCGCGCACCTACTATGGCCGCTTCGTGTTTGCCTCGCTGTGCGACAGGCTGGTGGACGTGGATGAAAATCTGAAGGTTGTCCCTGGACTTGCTAAAGACTGGGCCTGGAGCGACGACGGTAAAACCCTGACCCTGAATTTGCGTGAAGGCGTCACCTTCCACGACGGTGAGAAATTCGATGCCGCCGCCGCGAAATATAACCTCGACCGCGCCCTGACCCTGAAAGGCTCCCTGCGTAAGAGCGAGATCTCCTCCGTTGAATCCGTTGACGTCACCGGCCCGATGCAGATTGCGCTGCACCTGAAAACGCCGGATGCCGCGCTGCTGATGCAGCTTACGGACCGTGCGGGCGCAATGATGGCCCCCGAAGCGGCGAAAAAGCCTGACTTTGCCGCCCATCCGGTCTGTTCCGGCCCGTATAAATTCGACAGCCGCGTGTCGCAAGACCGCATCGTTCTGACCCGTTTCGACAACTACTGGAACAAAGACGCCTACCACTTCGACAAAATTATCTATCTGCCGATCCCGGATGCCTCCGTGCGCCTCGCGAACCTGCGCGCGGGCGATCTCGACCTGACTGAAGGCATCGCCGCCAGCGACGTGAAAACCGTCGAAGCCGACAGCAAGCTGGCGCTGGCGAAGGTGACCGGCCTGGGCTATCAGGGCATCACCTTCAATATCAACAACGGCAAGGTGCCGGCCAACGATCCGTTCAAAGATGCCCGCGTGCGCGAGGCGTTTTCTCAGGCCATCGACCGCGATGCGTTAAACCAGGTGGTCTTTGAGGGGCTGTACACCCCGGCAAACCAGGCGTTTTCGCCGGTCAGCCCGTATCACGTCAACCTGCCGGTCCCACCGCGCGACGTCGACAAGGCCAAAGCGCTGCTGAAAGCGGCAGGCGTCACCGCGCCGCTGACCGTCAACCTGCTGGTGCCGAACAACCCAACCTCGCAGCAGGTCGGTCAGGTGCTGCAGGCGATGGTCGCCGAGGCGGGCTTTAACCTGAACCTGCAGATGACCGAATTCGCCACGCTGCTCGATCGCCAGCAGAGCGGTGATTATCAGCTGAGTTTCTCCGGCTGGTCGGGGCGTCCGGATCCGGACGGCAGCATCTACGGCTTTATCCACAGTAAAGGCACGCTGAACGACGGTCGCTACAGCAACGCGCAGGTTGATGAGTGGCTGACCCAGGCGCGTCAGAGCACCGACCAGGCCGCCCGCCAGCCGCTGTACGACAAGGTGGTGAAGCAGCTGCAAACCGACATGCCGATTGCCTATCTCTACTTCGAGCCGCGCATTTTTGGCCTGAACAAGAAAGTGCAGGGCTTTAAGCCTTATCCGGACGGTATCGTGCGTCTGGCCGGCCTGACGCTGGCGAAATAAACGTCCTGAGGAGAACCCATGCTGGAACTGATTTGCAAACGTCTGCTGCTGGCCGTTCCGACGCTGCTGCTGGTGAGCATGATGGTCTTCGGGCTGCAAAAGCTGCTGCCCGGCGACCCGCTGATCGCCATGGCCGGGGAGGAGCGCGATCCGGCGGTCATCGCCCAGCTGCGCGCGGAGCTGAACCTCGATGCGCCGATCCCCGTGCAGTATTTCCACTGGCTGACGCGGGCGCTGCAGGGCGATCTGGGCGTCTCCTTACGCACGCATGAACCGGTGACGCAGCTCATTGCCAGCAAGCTGCCGGTTACGCTGGAGCTGTCGCTGCTGGCGATGATTATCGCGCTGGTATTCGGCATCAGCATGGGGATCCTCGCGGCGGTGAACAAAAACAGCTGGGTCGATCACGGGGCGAACTTCGTGGCGATCTCGGGGATCTCGATCCCGCACTTCTGGCTGGGGATCCTGCTGATTCTGGTCTTCTCGGTAAACCTGCAGTGGCTGCCCGCGTCCGGCTACGTGCCGTTCAGTGAAGATCCGATCCAGAACCTGCGGACGCTGCTGCTGCCCGCGTCCGTGCTCGGAACGGGGCTCGCGGCAACGCTGATGCGGCACACCCGTGCCTCGATGATTGCGGTCCTGAAGGCGGATTACATCCGCACCGCGCGGGCGAAAGGGCTGCTGCCGAAGGCGGTGATCCTGAAGCACGCGTTTCGCAACGCGCTGGTGCCGGTGATCACCCTCACCACGCTGCTGTTCGGCGAGCTTCTGGGCGGCGCGGTGCTGACCGAGCAGGTCTTCACCATTCCGGGCTTCGGCAAGATGATCGTCGACTCGGTATTCAACCGTGACTACGCGGTGGTGCAAGGTGTGGTGCTGATCGTGGCGATTGGCTTCCTGATGCTCAACCTGCTGGCCGACGTGCTCTACGTTCTTATTAACCCGAAAATGCGAGGTTAACGATGGCGGAACTGACGACTCAAACCGTTGCCCCCGCGCTGCCGCGCGCGCAAAACCGGGTGCTGAAAAAATTCCTCGCGAATAAAAGCGCGGTGATTGGCGCGGTGGTAGTGGGCTTCTTTGTGCTGGTGGCGCTGCTGGCGCCGTGGATTGCCCCGTTCGACCCGGTTAAAGCCAACTTCCTGGCGGTGCGCAAAGCGCCGTCGGCGATGTACTGGTTCGGCACCGACGAGCTGGGGCGCGATATCCTGTCCCGCATTATCTGGGGGGCGCGAACCTCGCTGATGGCGGGCTGCATGTCGGTCGTTATTGCGGTGGTTATCGGCGTGCCGCTGGGGCTGGTGGCGGGCTACTTTCAGAAGATGTGGGACGGGGTGATCTCACGCTTTATTGAGGCCTTGCTGGCCTGTCCGTTCCTGATCATGGCGATCGCGCTGGGGGCGTTTTTGGGCCCGAGCCTCACCAACGCGATGATCGCGATAGGCCTTTCGGCGATGCCGATCTTCGCCCGCCTGACGCGCGGTCAGGTGATCGCCATTCGCAACGAAGAGTACATCGACGGCGCGCGGGCGATTGGCCTGCCGGATCGCTGGATCATCATTAAATACGTCCTGCCCAACGTGATGTCGCCGATCCTGGTGCAGGCCACGCTTGCGATTGCCTCGGCGATTATCGCCGAAGCCAGCCTGTCGTTTTTAGGGCTGGGACAGCAGCCGCCCAATCCGTCCTGGGGGTCCATGCTCAACACCGCGAAAGGGTTTCTTGAGCAGGCGCCGTGGATGTCCGTTTTCCCCGGCGTGGCGATTTTCCTTGCCGTGCAGGGCTTTAATTTACTCGGAGACGGGCTGCGCGATGCGCTCGATCCGCGCCACGACTAAGGAGTCATGATGACCAAAGCGCTTGATTTTACCTCCAGTTACGCTTCACGACGCCCGCCGATGCTGGGCCATAACGCGGTTGCGACATCGCAGCCGCTGGCGGCACAGGCAGGCATGAAAATGCTGCAGCTGGGCGGGAATGCCGTCGATGCGGCCATTGCCACCGCGATGGCGCTGACGGTGGTTGAGCCGACCGGCAACGGGATCGGCAGCGACGCCTTTGCCATCGTCTGGGACGGTGAAAAGCTTCACGGTCTGAACGCGTCCGGTCGTTCGCCCGCGAGCTGGCATGCGGATCTGTTTGCCGGTAAAACCGCGGTGCCGGAAATCGGCTGGGACGCGGTGACCGTGCCGGGGGCGGTATCCGGCTGGGTCGCGCTGGCGGAACGCTTCGGCACGCTGCCGCTGACCACGCTGGCGCAGCCCGCCATTGACTATGCGCGCAACGGCTTCCCGGTCTCCCCGCTGATTGGCCATCTCTGGCAGCGCGGCTATAACAAGCTGAAAGATCAGCCGGGCTTCAGCGCCTGCTTCGCGCCGGAAGGCCGCGCCCCGCGCGTGGGGGAAATCTTCCGTAACCCGGCGCAGGCGAACTCGCTGGAGCTGATTGCGAAAACCAACGGCGACGCCTTTTATCGCGGCGAACTGGCGCAGAAAATTGCCGCCTTCGCCAAAGAGCACGGCGCGCACCTGACGGTAGAGGATCTGGCAAACCATCGCGTGGACTGGGTTGAGCTGCTGTCGCGGGACTTCGCGGGCGGTTCGGTGCAGGAGCTGCCGCCTAACGGTCAGGGGATCGCCACGCTGATCGCGCTCGGCATCCTGGAGCAGTGCGGCATCGAGAAGCATCACCCGGACTCCGTGCAGTCTCTGCACCTGTCCATTGAGGCGATGAAGCTGGCGCTGGCGGATCTCGACCGCTACGTGGCGGATGAAGAACACATGGCGTTCGCAGCGAAAGAGCTGCTGAGCGACCATTACCTGAAGTCGCGCGCGGCGCTTATTAACCACGATAGCGCCTCTGATTTTGTCTACGGTTCCCCGACGCAGAGCGGCACGGTTTACATCAGCACTGCGGACGCCAGCGGGATGATGGTCTCGTTTATTCAGTCCAACTTTATGGGCTTCGGTTCAGGGATCGTGGTGCCGGACACCGGGATCAGCCTGCAAAACCGGGGCTGTGGGTTTGTGCTGGATCCTGAGCACCCGAACGCGCTGGCCGGCAGCAAGCGTCCGTTCCACACCATCATTCCGGGCTTTGCGATGGACGGCAGCGGTAAGCCGCTGATGTCCTTCGGCGTCATGGGCGGGCCGATGCAGGCGCAGGGGCACATGCAGATGGCGCTGCGCATTATGCTGCACGGGCAAAACCCGCAGGCGGCAATCGATGCCCCGCGCTGGCGCGTGGTGCAGGGCAGGGAGGTGATCGTTGAATCAACGTTCGATCGCAATACTATCGCGGCGCTGCGCGAGCGCGGGCATCAGATCGTGGTGGAAGATCCGCTTCAGGATTACAACTTCGGCGGTGCGCAGGTGATTTACCGTATGCCGGAAGGGCACTACGTGGCCGCGACGGAAAGCCGCAAAGATGGGCAGGCGTTGGTGAGTTAATTAACGCCCGGTGACGCTGCGCTTACCGGGCCTACGCTGTGCTTTTTGTAGGCCGGGTAAGGCGTAGCTGCCACCCGGCATTTTTCACCCAATGCTAAACGGATCCGCATCCTGCCACGCCGGAAACTTCTCGCGATACTCCTTCAGCGCCGTCAATGACAGCTCGGCATCAATGCGCGTCGCCTGATGCGGCTCGGCGGTGGCAATAACCTCGCCCTGCGGATTCACCACCCGGCTGTCGCCGCGATAGTGATGCCCGTTACCGTCGGTTCCCACGCGATTACAACCTACCACGTATGCCTGGTTCTCAATCGCGCGCGCCACCAGCAGCGACTGCCAGTGGAGGGAACGTGGCGCAGGCCAGTTGGCGACGTACAGCGCCAGGTCGTAATCGTTGCGGTTGCGTGACCATACCGGGAAGCGCAGGTCGTAGCAGACCAGCGGCAGAATGCGCCAGCCTCGCCATTCAAACACCACGCGCTCGTTACCCGCTTCATAGTGATGATGCTCATCCGCCATACGGAACAGGTGGCGCTTATCGTAAAAATGCACTTTCCCCTCCGGCTCGACCAGCAGGAAGCGGTTCACCGGCCCGCGGTCGGTTTGCAGCGCGGCGCTGCCGGCGATCAGCGCGTTCGTCTGCTGCGCTTTGGCATGCATCCAGGCGACCACCTCATCCTGCGGCATCGACTGTTTCGCCGCTTCCATGGCGAAGCCGGTAGTGAACATCTCCGGCAGGACAATCACATCGCGCCCGGTAATGCCTTCCAGTTGACGATCGAAGTGGCGCAGGTTGGCGGGGCCATCCATCCACACTAAAGGTTGCTGCAAAATAGAAATCTTCAGACCAGGCACAATTCAGACTCCTCAAACGACCGCTTTTTGACACTGTAGCACGACATAACGAGAAAATGTGGCAATAAAAAACCCCGCGCGAGGCGGGGTTTGTGCAGGCGAAACGCGTTACGCCGCTTCAGGTTTACGGTGCTTCTCCGGCAGCTTTACCGGCTGCGTCGCCAGCTCTTCCGGTTCGAAATCATCCACGTTAATGCTGCGCAGACGGCTTTCTTCGGCTTTCACCAGCAGAGCAGCTTCATCTTTACTGATAATGCCACCTGCCAGCGCCTGTTTCGCCAGTTCGTCCAGACGGGTAAACGGCAGGTTTTTGCCCAGCTGTTTACAAATTTTCTGGTGAATCGGGTCGGCGGCCATCACGTCCAGCAGCGCCTCTTCCAGCAGGCCTACCGGGTTATGCGGCGTTGGCGCCAGATACTGACCGCGGCCGATACGGGAGCGGGTTGCGCTCGGTACTTGCAGGATCTTCGCTACTTTGTGGTCCAGCTTGTCCGACGGCGCAAGATGATGACGGCCGGTCGGGAAGATCACCGCGCGCAGGGCGCCCGCCACGAAGCGGTTCGGGAAGTTCGCCAGCAGGTCGTCAATCGCCTGTTCGGCCTGATACATCGCATCCTGCACGCCCCAGTGCACCAGCGGCAGATCCGCTTCCTGACGGCCTTCATCGTCGTAGCGTTTCAGCACCGCAGAGGCCAGGAAGATCTGGCTCAGCACGTCACCCAGACGGGCGGAGATACGTTCGCGACGCTTCAGGCTTCCGCCCAGCACCGCCATAGAGACGTCGGACAGCAGCGCCAGGTTGGCACTCAGACGGTTAAGGTGCTGATAGTAACGTTTGGTGGCATCGCCGGTTGGCGTCGCGCTGGTAAGACCGCGCGTCAGGCCCAGCCAGAAGCTGCGCACCTTGTTGCTGCCCACGTGACCGATGTGTTTGAACAGCAGCTTATCGAAGGCATCCACGTCGTTGTTCTGCGCGGCAGCCATCTCTTCCAGCACGTATGGATGACAGCGAATCGCCCCCTGACCGAAGATCATCATGCTGCGGGTCAGGATGTTTGCCCCTTCAACGGTGATGGCAATCGGTGCGCCCTGATAGCCGCGCGCCAGGAAGTTGCCTTCGCCGAGCATAATGCCTTTACCGCCCGCGATATCCATCGCGTCAATGATCGACTGCTGCGCGCGGTGGGTACAGTGGTACTTCACAATGGCGGACAGCACGGCCGGTTTTTCGCCCAACATGATGCCGTAGGTAATCAGGGAAGCAGCGGCATCCATCACGTAGGCGTTGCCCGCGATACGTGCCAGCGGCTCTTCGATACCTTCCATCTTGCCGATGGAAATTTTGAACTGACGGCGGATGTGGGCGTACGCACCAATCCCCATCGCCACAGATTTCAGACCACCGGTTGAGTTCGACGGCAGGGTAATACCGCGGCCCACCGACAGACATTCAACCAGCATACGCCATCCCTGACCGGCCATTTTCGGGCCACCGATGATGTAATCAATCGGCACAAAGATATCCTGACCGCGGGTTGGGCCGTTCTGGAACGGCACGTTCAGCGGGAAGTGACGACGACCAATTTCAACGCCTGGGGTAGAGGTTGGGATCAGCGCGCAGGTAATGCCCAGATCTTCTTCGCCGCCCAGCAGTTTTTCCGGGTCAGAGAGCTTAAAGGCCAGACCCAGCACGGTGGCGATAGGCGCCAGGGTGATATAACGCTTGTTCCAGGTCAGGCGCATGCCCAGCACCTGCTCGCCCTGCCACTCGCCCATGCAGACCACGCCGGTATCCGGAATTGCGCCCGCATCGGAGCCTGCTTCCGGGCTGGTCAGCGCGAAGCAAGGGATTTCCTGACCGCGTGCCAGACGCGGCAGGTAGTGATCTTTCTGCTCTTCCGTACCGTAATGCTGCAGCAGTTCGCCCGGGCCTAAGGAGTTAGGCACGCCAACGGTAATCGCCAGGATCCCGGAAACGCCCGCCAGCTTTTGCAGGACGCGAGCCTGAGCGTAGGCGGAGAACTCCAGACCGCCGTACTCTTTCTTAATGATCATCGCGAAGAAGCGATGCTCCTTCAGGTATGCCCACAGCTCTGGCGGTAGATCGGCCATTTCATGGGTAATGGCAAAGTCGTTCGCCATGCGGCACGCTTCTTCCACCGGGCCATCAATAAAGGCCTGTTCTTCAGCTGTCAGACGCGGCTGTGGATAGTTATGCAGCTTTTTCCAGTCAGGATTGCCCTGGAACAGATCGCCTTCCCACCAGGTGGTGCCCGCATCAATCGCTTCTTTCTCGGTACGCGACATCGGCGGCATCACTTTACGGAAGCCTTTGAATACCGGCGCGGAAATCATTGATTTACGCATCGGGGCAAAGTTAAACGGCAGAAGAATGATGGCAAGAGGGACGAAAAGCCAAATATTCCAGAGACCGGCGACGCCAAGCGCAGCGGTCCAGGCCAGAAGAATCAGGCTGCTCAGGAATAAACTGACGCGGTGATAGAACAGCACACCGAGCAGAACAACGGTTGCGAGAATGCTCAAAATCATCATAAAGAAAAGCTCCCTTGCTTGTAGGAGGTCTGACCACTTGTGATGATATGGTTGTAGTTGATGTTATTTCCTTTAGCAATGTGTTTACAAAATAATTACAACCTGGTTCACATTGTTCGCGTTTTCGCCGGCACGAAAAAGCAAAACGCCGGGCGATTCGTATGGCTTTAGCTTCTCGCTTTTCCCGCTATCCGGTACACTCCACTGTGTTATTTCATCAATACTGAAGGATTATCCTCATGTACCAGGATCTTATTCGTAACGAACTGAACGAAGCGGCGGAAACGCTGGCTAACTTTCTGAAAGATGATGCCAATATTCACGCTATTCAGCGCGCAGCGGTCCTGCTGGCCGACAGTTTCAAAGCCGGTGGCAAAGTGCTTTCCTGCGGTAACGGCGGTTCCCACTGTGACGCGATGCACTTTGCAGAAGAGCTGACCGGCCGCTATCGCGAAAACCGTCCGGGCTACCCGGCGATTGCGATTTCCGACGTGAGCCACATCTCCTGCGTGGGCAACGACTTTGGTTACGACTACATCTTCTCCCGCTACGTTGAAGCGGTCGGTCGTGAAGGTGACGTGCTGCTGGGGATCTCCACCTCCGGCAACTCCGGAAACGTGATTAAAGCGATCGCCGCCGCGCGTGAAAAAGGGATGAAAGTCATCACCCTGACGGGCAAAGATGGCGGTAAGATGGACGGTAGCGCGGACGTTGAAATCCGTGTGCCGCACTTCGGTTATGCTGACCGCATTCAGGAAATTCACATCAAAGTGATTCACATCCTGATCCAGCTGATCGAAAAAGAGATGGTTAAGTAAGACTTCGCTGGGGGCACTTTTGCCCCCGCTGTTGTGGAGGTGACGTATGTGCGAACTGCTCGGGATGAGCGCCAATGTGCCAACCGATATCTGCTTTAGTTTCACCGGGCTGGTGCAGCGCGGTGGGGGAACCGGGCCGCATAAAGACGGCTGGGGCATTACCTTCTACGAAGGCAAAGGGTGTCGCACGTTCAAAGATCCACAGCCCAGCTTTAACTCACCGATTGCTAAACTGGTGCAGGACTATCCCATCAAGTCGCGCTCGGTGATTGCCCACATTCGCCAGGCAAACCGTGGCGAAGTCGCGCTGGAAAATACCCATCCGTTTACCCGCGAGCTGTGGGGCCGTAACTGGACCTACGCGCACAACGGGCAGCTTACGGGTTATAAGTCGCTGGAGACGGGCAATTTCCGCCCGGTTGGCGAAACCGACAGTGAAAAAGCCTTCTGCTGGCTGCTGCACAAGCTGACGGAGCGCTATCCCCGCACGCCAGGCAATATGGCCGCCGTGTTTAAATACATCGCGACGCTGGCGTCGGAGCTACGCGAAAAAGGCGTGTTCAACATGCTGCTCTCTGACGGGCGCTACGTGATGGCGTTCTGCTCGACGAATCTGTTCTGGATCACCCGCCGTGCGCCGTTTGGCGTTGCGACGCTACTCGATCAGGATGTGGAGATAGACTTTCAGAAGGAGACCACACCGAACGATGTGGTCACTGTCATTGCAACGCAGCCGCTGACGGGCAACGAAACCTGGCAAAAAATTATGCCAGGCGAGTGGGTGCTATTTTGTCTCGGGGACCGTGTAATTTGACGCCAGCTGTGGATGGACGACTTCGTGGCTCAGCGGTTTGCTGACCACGTAACGGCCATCTACGATAGAGACCACCGGCGGCTTGTGGGTCTGCTCAAAGTAGTCGTAACCCGGCTTAAGCTGTTTCCAGAAATCCGCGTAGTATGAGTACTTGTGACGCGTCATGTTGGCGTCCGTCATGCGGAATGGGTAGATGCTGACCTGAACGTTAGGCTGCCCAAAGACCAGCGCGCCGGTCACGAACTGGAAAATCTCATCAATGCCGGAGTCGGTCATCGCATAACAGCCGACAGACACGCAGGCACCGTGGATCATCAGGTATTTACCTTCATAACCGTGAGCACGGTCATAGGCATTCGGGAAGCCGATGTTAATGGCTTTATAGAAGCGGCTGTCGGGTTTGAGCTGGCTGCGCTGAACGTTGTAAAACCCTTCCGGACTTTTGAAATCGCCCTGACGCTGTTTTGGCCCCAGCCCGCCGGAGTAGTTACAAATCTTGTAGCTATCAAGCAGCTGATAAGTCTCACCCATTTTTACAAACAGATCGAGAGTGCGCTCTTCCTTGAAGATCTGAATATAAACCGGCGATCCCATTAACTGCTGTTTATATTCTTTGCTGACCGGCGTCGTTGAGCTATTACTGCTGAGCAGTCCGGCAAACGACATGCACGGAATCAGAAGCATCGCAATGAACAATGCGATTTTACGCATACTACTAGTTCCTTGATAAAACCATGACCAACTTGCCAGGACGGCAAAAGAGACCCGAAATCAGATTATTCTGTTAGGAGCGCTCACATTAGCACCGCCAGAGATTTTCGCAAGAGCCGGGCGGTGAGTTTACAAATTAGTTTTACGTTATAAACCATCAAAATCGCGATGGCTCCAGGAACTTTGCGTATTAGCTCGCAATTTGGCGCGCGCGACGGCGGATTCCCTGCCCGCGGGAAGGGGAAAATGTTACACTTCGCGCCCACTGAATTGTTGTTCATGGAAACCTGCTAACCACATGTTTAAAATCAAAAAAGGACTTGATCTGCCGATTGCAGGCGTGCCCGAACAGCACGTTTCGACAGGCGTTAGTGTCCGTCATGTCGCCATCCTGGGCGACGACTATCTGGGAATGCGGCCGTCAATGCTGGTACAGGAAGGCGATCGCGTTATCAAAGGACAGGCGCTCTTTGAGGACAAAAAAAATCCCGGCGTGCTGTTCACGGCACCCGCGAGCGGCATCGTTGTGGCGATCAACCGCGGCGAACGGCGCGTTCTGCAATCAGTGGTTATCCGCATTGAAGGCGATGAACAGTGTGAATTCGCCCATTACGATGTTGCGGGCCTCGCGTCGCTGAGCCGTGATGCTGTTCAGGCTCAACTTCTGGCGTCCGGTTTATGGACCGCGCTTCGTACGCGTCCCTTCAGCAAATCCCCTGTTCCGGGCACGGAACCGGCCGCGATTTTCGTTACGGCAATGGACACCAACCCGCTTAGCGTGGACCCGCAGCCGGTTATCCTGGCGCAGCGCAAAGCCTTTGATGCCGGGCTGACCCTTTTAACCCGCCTGACGTCGGGGAAAGTTCACGTTTGTCAGGCCGGCGGCGGCAAGCTCGGCGGGCATCCGCAGGGGCAGGTCACGTTTAACGAGTTTGCTGGCCCGCATCCGGCGGGGCTGGTCGGGACGCACATCCACTTCCTTGAGCCGGTAAGCCTGACGAAACAGGTCTGGCACCTTAACTATCAGGACGTTATCGCCATTGGTCATCTCTTCACCACCGGTGAACTGAGCGCTGAACGGATCATCGCCATCGCCGGGCCTCAGGCGAGCCACCCGCGTCTGGTGAAGACGCTGCTGGGCGCGGACATCAATGAACTGCTGGTGGGTGAGATAAAAGAGGGCGAAAACCGCCTCATTTCAGGTTCGGTGCTCAGCGGCCGCCATGCTGTTGATGCGCACGCTTATCTGGGACGTTTCCATTTGCAGGTCAGCATTGTGCAGGAAGGTCGCGAGAAAGAGCTGTTCGGCTGGGTGCTGCCCGGCGCTGAGAAATATTCCGTCACCCGGACCACGCTGGGTCACTTCCTGCGTAACCGGCTGTTTAACTTCTCGACCACTACGCACGGTGGAGAGCGCGCCATGGTCCCGATTGGCAACTACGAGCGCGTCATGCCGCTGGATATTCTGCCGACCATGCTGTTGCGCGATCTCCTCGCCGGCGATACCGACAGCGCGCAGGCGCTGGGCTGCCTGGAGCTGGACGAAGAAGACCTGGCGCTCTGTACCTATGTGTGTCCGGGAAAATACGAATACGGACCCGTATTGCGCGAGGTGTTAACCCGCATTGAGCAGGAAGGATAACCGATGGGCTTAAAACACCTCTTTGAAAAGATTGAGCCTCACTTTACCGAAGGGAAGCTCAAAAAGTACTACCCGCTGTATGAAGCCACGGCGACCATTTTCTACACGCCGGGGCTGGTGACGAAAGGGGCGGCGCACGTTCGTGACGCCATCGACCTCAAGCGGATGATGATCCTGGTGTGGTTTGCGGTCTTCCCGGCGATGTTCTGGGGGATGTACAACGTCGGCCTGCAGACCATACCGGCGCTGCACCACATGTACGATGCACAGCAGCTTGCGCAGGTGCTTCAGTCTGACTGGCACTACCGTCTGGCCCAGTCGTTAGGGGTGAGCTTCTCGGCAGACGCAGGCTGGATGAGCATGATGACCCTGGGCGCGGTTTTCTTCCTGCCGATTTATATCACGGTCTTTATCGTGGGCGGCTTCTGGGAAGTGCTGTTTGCCATCATCCGTAAACATGAGATTAACGAAGGCTTCTTCGTGACCTCCATTCTATTTGCCCTGATTGTTCCCCCAACGCTGCCGCTCTGGCAGGCGGCGCTGGGCATCAGTTTCGGCGTGGTGATTGCCAAAGAGATCTTCGGCGGAACCGGGCGGAACTTCCTTAACCCGGCGCTGGCGGGGCGTGCGTTTCTGTTCTTTGCCTATCCGGCACAAATCTCGGGCGACCTGGTGTGGACGGCGGCAGACGGTTTTTCCGGCGCGACGCCGCTTTCGCAGTGGGCGGCACGCGGCGGTGAAGCGCTGGTGAACAACGCGACGGGACAGCCTGTCACCTGGTTCGATGCCTTTATTGGCAACATTCCGGGCTCCATCGGGGAAGTCTCTACGCTGATGATTTTGCTGGGCGGTGCGATCATTCTTTTCGGTCGCGTGGCCTCCTGGCGGATTGTTGCAGGCGTGACGATCGGCATGGTGCTGACCGCCACCCTGTTCAACGTTATCGGTTCGACCACCAACCCGATGTTCTCCATGCCGTGGTACTGGCATCTGGTGCTGGGTGGCTTCGCGTTCGGCATGATGTTTATGGCGACCGACCCTGTCTCTGCCTCGTTTACGGATAAAGGCAAATGGAGCTATGGCGTGCTCATTGGCGCGATGTGTGTCCTGATCCGCGTGGTCAACCCGGCGTATCCGGAGGGGATGATGCTGGCCATTCTGTTTGCCAATCTGTTTGCGCCACTCTTCGATTACCTGGTGGTGCGGGCCAACATTAAGCGGAGGAAGGCGCGTGGCTGAAGTTAAAAATAACGACAGCATCAGCAAAACGCTGCTGGTGGTGCTGGTGCTGTGTCTGGTCTGTTCAATTGTCGTGGCCGGTTCTGCCGTGGGGTTAAAACCTCTGCAGCAGAAGCAACGCGCGCTGGATAAACAGCGCAACATTCTGGCCGTAGCCGGGCTGATGCAGGAAGGAATGAGCGCAGATGATGTTTCGGCCGTCTTTGCTGAACGTATTTCGGCGCGTCTGGTGGATTTAAAAACCGGCCAGCTGCTGGATAAAGACCCGGCAAAATTCAACCAGGCGCTGGCGCTGAAAGATCCGCAGATGAGCCTGACGCTTGAGGCATCGCAAGATCCCGCCGGTATTAAGCGCCGCAGCAATCTCGCCGAAATTTACCTGGTGCGAGATGAGCAAAAACGCGTGCAGGAAATGGTGCTGCCGATTTACGGCAACGGACTGTGGTCGATGATGTACGCCTTTGTGGCCCTTGATACGGATGGCCGCACCGTAAAAGGCATTACGTACTATGACCAGGGGGAAACGCCGGGGCTGGGTGGCGAAGTTGAGAACCCTAACTGGCGGGCACAGTTCGTCGGCAAAAAAGTGCTCGACGATAACGGTCTGCCCGCGCTGAAGGTGATGAAAGGGGCGGCACGTCCCGGTGACGACTACGCCGTCGACGGGCTTTCCGGCGCCACGCTCACATCAAAAGGCGTGCAGCACAGCTTTGATTTCTGGATGGGCGAGCTGGGCTTTGGTCCTTTCCTGAAAAACGTACGTGAAGGAGCGCTGAACAATGGCTGATACCGGTGAACTGAAAGAAGTCAAAAAGGTGCTCGTTGGCCCACTGCTCGCCAATAACCCGATCACGCTGCAGGTGCTGGGCGTATGTTCAGCCCTGGCGGTAACGACCAAGCTGGAAACGGCGGTCGTGATGACGCTGGCGGTAACGCTGGTAACCGCGTTTTCCAGCATGTTTATCTCAATGATCCGCCACCACATTCCCAACAGCGTGAGGATCATCGTGCAGATGGCGATCATCGCCTCGCTGGTGATCGTGGTCGATCAACTGCTGCGCGCCTTCGCCTATGAAACCTCGAAACAGCTTTCGGTGTTTGTCGGGCTTATCATCACCAACTGTATCGTCATGGGGCGTGCGGAAGCCTACGCCATGAAAATGCCGCCGCTGGCGAGCTTTATGGACGGTATCGGCAACGGCCTCGGCTACGGCGTGATCCTGCTGACCGTTGGGTTCCTGCGAGAGCTCATTGGCAGCGGCAAGCTGTTTGGCATCACGGTGCTGGACACGGTGCAGAACGGCGGCTGGTATCTGCCAAACGGCCTGTTCCTGCTGGCCCCTAGTGCATTTTTCATTATCGGTTTGTTGATCTGGCTGATTCGTACGTTAAGACCAGAACAGCAGGAAAAGGAGTAACCGACGATGGCTCATTACCTGAGTTTGTTTGTGCGCGCGGTGTTTGTTGAAAACATGGCGCTCGCGTTTTTCCTGGGCATGTGTACGTTCCTTGCTGTTTCCAAAAAAGTGTCGACGGCCTTTGGACTGGGCGTGGCGGTGACGGTCGTGCTCGGGCTCTCCGTGCCCATTAACAATCTGGTGTACAACTTTGTGCTGCGGGACGGCGCGCTGGTGGAAGGCGTTGATCTCAGCTTCCTGAACTTCATCACCTTTATCGGGGTAATTGCGGCGCTGGTCCAAATCCTTGAGATGATCCTGGATAGGTATTTCCCGTCGCTTTACAACGCGCTGGGGATCTTCCTGCCGCTTATCGCGGTGAACTGTGCCATCTTCGGCGGCGTCTCGTTTATGGTTCAGCGTGATTACAACTTCAGTGAATCCGTCGTCTACGGCTTCGGCTCCGGCATCGGCTGGATGCTGGCGATTGTCACCATGGCGGGGATCCGCGAAAAAATGAAATATGCCAACGTGCCTGCTGGGCTGCGTGGCTTAGGGATCACCTTTATCACCACCGGGTTGATGGCGCTGGGCTTTATGTCCTTCTCCGGCGTGCAGCTATAAGGGCTTACAGATGGAAATTATTCTTGGCGTGGTGATGTTCACGCTGATTGTACTGGTGCTGTCAGGGCTCATTCTGGCGGCGCGCGCGAAGCTGGTGAATTCCGGCGACGTGGTGATTGATATCAACGACGAGCCGCAGCATCAGATCCGCACGCCGGCGGGGGATAAACTCCTCAATACGCTCTCCGGTAACGGCATTTTTGTCTCCTCAGCCTGCGGCGGCGGCGGCTCCTGCGGGCAGTGCCGCGTGACGGTGAAAGAGGGCGGTGGCGATATTCTGCCAACCGAACTGGCGCATATCACAAAACGTGAGGCAAAAGAGGGCTGCCGTCTCGCCTGCCAGGTCGCGGTGCGGCAGAACATGAAGATTGAGCTGCCGGAAGAGATATTCGGCGTTAAAAAATGGGAGTGCGAGGTTATCTCTAATGATAACAAAGCCACCTTTATTAAAGAGCTGAAGCTGCGGGTGCCGGAAGGGGAAGATGTCCCGTTCCGCGCCGGGGGATACATTCAGATTGAGTGCCCGGAGCACACGGTGGCGTATGCGAATTTTGACGTTCCGCAGGAGTACCGCGCCGACTGGGAAAAATTCAACCTTTTCCGCTTTGTGTCCGAGGCGAAAGAGCCGACGCTGCGCGCCTACTCGATGGCCAACTACCCGGAAGAGAAGGGCATTATCATGCTCAACGTGCGTATCGCCACGCCGCCACCGAACGTGCCGGACGCGCCGCCGGGCGTGATGTCGTCGTATATCTGGTCCCTTAAGCCAGGCGACAAAGTGACGATCTCCGGTCCGTTCGGCGAGTTCTTTGCCAAAGATACCGAGGCTGAAATGGTGTTTATCGGTGGCGGAGCCGGTATGGCCCCGATGCGCTCGCACATCTTTGACCAGCTTAAGCGGCTCGGCAGCCAGCGTAAGATCAGCTTCTGGTACGGAGCGCGCTCGCTGCGCGAGATGTTCTATGATGATGAATTCGAACAGCTGGCGCGCGAAAACCCGAACTTTACCTTCCACGTGGCGCTCTCCGATCCGCAGCCGGAAGATAACTGGACGGGATACACGGGGTTCATTCACAACGTGCTGTACGAAAACTACCTCAAACAGCACCCGGCACCCGAGGACTGCGAGTTCTATATGTGTGGGCCGCCGATGATGAACGCCGCCGTGATTAAGATGCTGAAAGATCTTGGCGTGGAAGATGAGAACATCATGCTTGATGACTTTGGAGGCTGATGATGCTGACGTTTCTGGCAACCTTTGCGGTTTTTGTGCTTGTCATCTTCGGCATGTCGTTAGGCTGGATCGTTAAGCGGAAAAGCCTCCAGGGCAGCTGCGGCGGCATCTCTTCCATTGGGATGGAGAAGGTGTGCGACTGCCCGGAACCCTGCGATGCGCGGAAAAAAAGAATGGCCCGCGAACAGCAGCGCATTATTTAAGTTTTTGTCGGCCGGGTAAGGCAAAGCCGCCACCCGGCGTTCTTCGATCCGCTTCTCAATCCTCATTTGTTTACTGTATACTTATCCAGTGATGAGTGAGGGCTTACTATGCGCAAAATTATCCATGTTGATATGGACTGCTTTTTTGCCGCAGTGGAGATGCGTGACAACCCGGCGCTGCGGGATATTCCCATCGCCATTGGCGGCAGCCGCGTGCAGCGCGGTGTGATCAGCACCGCCAACTATCCCGCGCGAAAATTTGGCGTGCGCAGCGCCATGCCGACGGCGATGGCCTTAAAGCTTTGCCCTCATCTCACGCTCCTGCCCGGCCGGTTTGACGCCTATAAGGAAGCCTCGGTTCATATTCGCGAAATCTTCTCCCGCTATACCTCTTTAATTGAGCCGCTGTCGCTGGACGAAGCCTATCTGGATGTTACCGACAGCGTGCATTGTCACGGCTCCGCCACGCTAATGGCTCAGGAGATCCGCCAGACGATTTTCAACGAGCTGAATCTGACCGCATCGGCGGGTGTCGCGCCCGTTAAATTCCTCGCCAAAATTGCCTCCGATTTGAATAAGCCCAACGGCCAGTACGTCATTACGCCGGAAGAGGTGCCTGCATTTTTAAAAACGCTGCCGCTCGGCAAAATCCCCGGGGTGGGGAAAGTCTCCGCCGCAAAGCTGGAAAGCATGGGATTACGCACCTGCGAAGATGTGCAGCGAAGCGATCTCGCCATGCTGCTCAAGCGCTTTGGCAAGTTTGGCCGCGTGCTGTGGGAGCGCAGCCAGGGGATTGACGATCGCGATGTGAACAGCGAACGGTTACGGAAATCCGTCGGCGTTGAGCGAACCCTCAGTGAAGATATTCATGACTGGTCCGAATGCGAATTCATTATCACAGAACAGCTCTACCCGGAGCTGGAACGACGCTTAATTAAAGTAAAACCGGACCTGCTCATTGCCCGTCAGGGTATCAAGTTAAAATTCAACGATTTCCAGCAGACCACGCAGGAACACGTCTGGCCGCGTCTGAATAAAGACGATCTCATTGCGACGGCGAAAAAGGCATGGGAAGAGCGGCGGGCAGGGCGCGGCGTCAGGCTGGTGGGGTTGCACGTCACGCTGCTGGACCCGCAGCTGGAACGACAGCTGGTATTGGGATTGTAAAAAGACCGGTGGCACGACGTTGTACACCCTCTCCCTTTGGGAGAGGGCTGGGGTGAGGGTATTACTTAGCAGGAATCGCTTTCAGCAGTTCAGTCAGCAGGGTCCAGTAATGGCCCACGCTTTCGATATGAACCTGCTCATCCGGCGAGTGTGGTCCGGTAATGGTTGGCCCGATAGAAACCATGTCCATGTCCGGATACGGCTTCTTGAACAGGCCACATTCCAGACCGGCGTGGATCACCTGGATGTTCGGGGTGCTGTTGAACAGACGCTGGTAAGTTTCGCGCACCAGTGCCATCACCGGAGAGCTTGCATCTGGCTGCCAGCCCGGGTAGCTGCCTTTAGCAGAGGTTTTTGCACCCGCCAGCGTGCCCAGAGATTCCAGCATGCTCACCACATACTCTTTACCGCTGTCGATAAGCGAGCGGATCAGGCAGATGATTTCCGCGCTGTCGTCGCTCATGGTTACTACGCCAACGTTCAGTGAAGTTTCCACCACGCCTTTCGCCACGTCAGAGTTGCGGATCACGCCGTTTGGCGTCGCGTTCAGCAGCTGAACGAAGGTGTCACGAGATTTTGCGGTCAGCGCGGCTTTATCCGTGGAGACGGATTCCAGCACCACGGTCAGGTTTTTCTCTTTTGCTGACAGTTCGTTTTTCAGGATATCCAGGTACACGCTGGAGAGTTTTTTCAGCTCGTCCGCTTTTGCCGCCGGCACCGCCACGGTGGCGAACGCTTCGCGTGGGATCGCGTTGCGCAGCGTACCGCCGTTGAAATCGACCAGACGCAGGTCCAGCTCTGCCGCATGGCCTGCCAGGAAGCGCGCCAGCAGTTTGTTGGCATTCCCCAGGCCCAGGTGAATATCACCGCCGGAGTGGCCGCCTTTCAGCCCTTTCAGCGTCAGCTTGAAGGTCTGGAAACCGGCAGGAATCGCTTCGCGCGACAGCGGCAGGGTAGAGATGAAATCAATCCCGCCCGCGCAGCCCATGTAGATTTCGCCTTCTTCTTCGGAGTCGGTGTTGATCAGAATATCCGCCTGCAGCCAGTTAGCCTGCAGACCGAATGCACCGTCCATACCCGCTTCTTCGGTCATGGTCAGCAGCACTTCCAGAGGACCGTGCTCAACGCTGTCGTCAGCCAGCACGGCCAGCGCAGAGGCCATGCCGATCCCGTTATCTGCGCCAAGCGTAGTGCCGCGCGCTTTCACCCAGTCGCCGTCGATATACGGTTGAATCGGGTCTTTAGTGAAGTCGTGAACGGTGTCGTTGTTCTTCTGTGGCACCATGTCCAGGTGTGCCTGCAGCACAACCGGTTTGCGGTTTTCCATGCCTGCGGTAGCGGGTTTGCGGATCAGAATGTTGCCAACCTGGTCACGTTCAGCATGCAGACCTTTTTCCTTCGCCCAACCCATAATATGTTCGGCAAGCTGTTCTTCATGGTAGGAAGGGTGTGGAATGGAGCAGATTTTGGCAAAAATATCCCACAGCGGCTGCGGAGATAATTGAGACAGTTCAGACACGATAGGTCTCCTTGTCGAGGCGCTGCAAACAGGGTTGCAGGTCACAGGGTTAGCAGGTTAATAGTTACCACAAGTCAGGCTTGCGAGATGAAACTGAGAATACCACTTTCTCTGCTGGCTGGTAGTATAAAGCATGTAAAAACTCAGGCAGAGGGCGCTAAACACTGGTTTTTAGTGCGTCAGATCTCTATAATCTCGCGCAACCTATTTCCCCCTCGAACACTTTTTAAGCCGTATAAAAACAGGCTGGGACACTTCACATGAGCGAAAAATACGTCGTCACCTGGGACATGTTGCAGATTCACGCACGCAAACTGGCTGCGCGTCTGATGCCTTCCGAACAGTGGAAAGGCATTATTGCCGTCAGCCGTGGCGGTCTGGTACCGGGGGCGCTGCTGGCTCGTGAGCTGGGCATTCGTCATGTCGATACCGTATGCATCTCCAGCTATGACCATGACAACCAGCGCGAGCTGACCGTACTGAAACGCGCGGAAGGCGACGGTGAAGGTTTCATCGTTATTGATGACCTGGTAGATACCGGCGGTACTGCGGTTGCTATCCGCGAAATGTATCCAAAAGCGCATTTCGTGACTATCTTCGCGAAACCAGCGGGTCGCCCACTGGTTGACGATTACGTGATTGATATCCCGCAGGATACCTGGATTGAACAGCCATGGGATATGGGCGTGGTCTTTGTGCCGCCTATTTCAGGCCGTTAATAGCAGTACGTAACTTTACACGCCCGGCTATGCCGGGCGTTGTTCTTTTTAGCCTGCACCGCGTTACAATAGTCTCTATACGACGTATCCATGGAGGCAACGCAATGACGCAGGCGAATCTCACCGAAACTCTCTTCAAACCCCGTTTCAAACACCCTGAAACGTCGACGCTGGTGCGCCGCTTTAATCCGGGTACCCAGCCTGCCGTCCAGTCTGCGTTAGACGGTAAAAACGTGCCTCACTGGTATCGCATGATTAACCGCCTGATGTGGGTCTGGCGCGGTATCGATCCGCGTGAAATCCTCGACGTGCAGGCGCGTATCGTAATGAGTGAAGCCGAACGTACCGACAGCGAACTCTACGATACGGTGGTGGGCTATCGCGGCGGCAACTGGATCTATGAATGGTCGAAGCAGGCGATGCTCTGGCAGCAAAAAGCCAGCCAGGAAGAGGATGCCACGCTCAGCGGCAAGCACTGGCTGCATGCCGCTAACCTCTACGGGATTGCCGCCTACCCGCATTTAAAAGGCGATGAACTGGCCGAGCAGGCTCAGGCGCTGGCGAATCGCGCCTATGAAGAGGCGGCTCAACGCTTGCCGGGCCAGATGCGCGAACTTGAGTTTACCATTCCGGGTGGCGCGCCCGTTACCGGGTTCCTGCATATGCCTGAAGGGGAAGGCCCATTCCCGACCGTACTGATGTGCGGGGGGCTGGATTCGTTGCAGATCGACTATTACAGCCTGTACGAGCGCTACTTCGCACCAAAAGGGATCGCGATGCTGACGCTTGATATGCCTTCAATTGGCTTCTCATCCAAATGGAAACTGACTCAGGATTCGAGCCTGCTGCACCAGCATGCGCTAAAAGCGCTGGAAAACATTCCGTGGGTTGACCACACCCGCGTGGCGGCATTTGGCTTCCGTTTTGGGGCGAACGTCGCGGTGCGTCTGGCCTATCTTGAATCTACTCGTCTGAAAGCCGTCGCCTGCCTTGGGCCGGTCGTTCACGCCCTGCTCAGCGATCCCGCGCGTCAGGGTAGCGTACCTGAAATGTACCTTGACGTGCTGGCCAGCCGCCTTGGCATGCATGATGCATCAGACGAAGCGCTGCGCGTTGAACTCAATCGCTACTCGTTAAAAACGCAGGGTTTACTGGGACGTCGCTGCCCAACGCCGATGCTGTCGGGGTTCTGGAAAAACGATCCATTTAGCCCAGAAGAAGAATCGCGCTTAATCACGTCGTCATCTGCGGATGGCAAATTGCTTGAGGTGCCGTTCAGCCCGGTCTATCAGAATTTCGACAAAGCACTGAAAGAGATTACGCGCTGGATCGCTCAGAGATTGTGTTAATAGTTTGCTAAATTTTGCTGGTTTGGTAAAACAGTGGCTTCAGAAAAGGAGATCGCAATGACGTTACCGAGTGGACACCCGAAAAGTAGACTGATTAAGAAGTTTATGGCTCTCGGCCCGTATATTCGAGAAGAGCAGTGTGAAGAGAATCGCTTTTTTTTTCGACTGCCTGGCTGTATGCGTCAACGTGAAGCCTGCACCCGAAAAACGTGAATTCTGGGGCTGGTGGATGGAAATGGAAGCAGAGGAAAAACGTTTTACGTATAGCTACCAGTTTGGCCTGTTTAACAAAGACGGCAACTGGCAGGCCACCACCATTAAAGACCAGGAAGTGATTGATCGCCTGGAATATACGCTGAAAGAGTTTCACGCGAAGGCAAGCGCGCTGCTGGCAACCCTGGATCTGAAGTTCGAACCAGCGGATGACTTTTCCAGCGAAGCGGTGAAGCTGACTGCCTGATGCTGTCACAGCGCCGGGTGGCGGCTTCGCCTTACCCGGCCTACAAAATGCACTATCCCGTAGGCCTGGTAAGCGCAGCGTCACCGGGCAAAAAAATCCCGGCTTATCTGCCGGGATTTTCTTATTCGCATAATCAGAACTGGTAGGTCATGCCCAGAGCAACAATGTCATCGCTGCTCACGCCCAGTTTATTTTTGTCGTCAATCTGGTTGATTTTATAATCAACAAACGCGGACATATTTTTGTTGAAGTAATAGGTCGCGCCAACGTCAATATATTTCACCAGATCTTCGTCACCAATACCTTCGATATCTTTGCCTTTAGACTGGACATAACCCAGGGACGGACGCAGACCGAAATCGAACTGATATTGTGCAACGACTTCAACGTTCTGCGCTTTATTTGCAAAACCACCTGAAATTGGGGTCATGTTGCGGGTTTCTGAATACATGGCGGCCAGATAAATATCGTTGGCGTCATATTTCAGACCGGTTGCCCAGGCTTCTGCTTTCTGCCCCTGGCCACGCGCCAGCAGGTTCTGAGCATTGGTGCGGTCAGAGTTGGTGTAAGCGCCGCTGACTACGAAATCGCTGCCGCCGAAGTCATAGGACAGAGAGGTACCAAAACCGTCACCGTTCTGTTTCTTGGCGTCACGGTTTTCGTTTTTGCCCTGGTATTGCAGGGTCATGTCCAGGCCGTCAACCGCGCCGAAGAAGTCGGTGTTACGGTAGGTGGCAAGGCCGGTCGCACGCTTGGTCATGAAGTTATCGGTCTGCGCGGAAGAGTCGCCGCCGAACTCAGGGAACATATCGGTCCATGCTTCGACGTCATACAGGGCACCCAGGTTACGGCCGTAATCCAGAGAACCAAAGTTTTTCAGCTTCAGGCCCGCGAACGCCAGACGGGTTTTCTGAGAGGAGTCGCTCTCGGCTTTGTTGCCCGCAAATTCGGATTCCCAACGGCCATAGCCCGTCAGCTGATCGTTAATCTGTGTTTCGCCTTTAAAACCGAAACGAACGTAAGTCTGGTCGCCGTCTTTAGTGTCGTCATCACTGATGTAGTGCATGGCTTTAACTTTGCCGTACACGTCCAGTTTATTACCGTCTTTATTATAAACTTCAGCTGCGTGAACGGATGCAGAAGCCACTACGCCCATAACCACTAATGCCAGAGTGCTCTTTTTCATTTTCGATCCTGTCTTATAAACGCGCTAAAAAATTCGCTGGACGATAAGCTCATGCTTAAGTCCCGTGAAAAAACAGGAAGGGTTTTATCGTTCTGGAGTGAAACTTTTATGACAAACTAAGAATAATTTTAAAAAACTGTGATTTATTATTTCGGTAATAAATGTGTCAAATTCTCCCGCTACGCTTCCTGATCCCGCGCAACAAAGTGTTTCGCGATGTGCTAAGGCAGTTGGCAACCGGGCTGACTCCTGTTAAAACGTTCGTTCGACATTACTTTCCCTTATCGTTGAACGGCAGAGAATCATGAGTGACAGCCAGACGCTGGTGGTAAAACTCGGTACCAGTGTTTTAACAGGCGGATCGCGCCGCCTAAATCGCGCCCACATTGTTGAGCTTGTACGTCAGTGCGCTCAGTTGCATGCCGCAGGGCATCGTATTGTGATAGTGACTTCCGGGGCGATTGCTGCCGGGCGTGAACACCTGGGTTACCCCGAACTCCCCGCGACGATCGCCTCCAAACAGCTGCTGGCCGCCGTGGGGCAAAGCCGACTCATTCAACTCTGGGAACAGCTGTTCTCTATCTATGGCATCCACGTCGGGCAGATGCTGCTGACGCGCGCGGATATGGAAGACCGGGAGCGCTTCCTGAACGCCCGCGATACCCTGCGCGCGCTGCTGGACAACAATATCGTTCCCGTTATAAACGAAAACGATGCCGTTGCCACCGCTGAAATCAAAGTGGGTGATAACGATAACCTCTCTGCGCTGGCCGCGATTCTGGCCGGTGCCGATAAATTACTGCTTCTGACCGATCAGCAGGGGCTGTTCACCGCCGATCCGCGCTCTAACCCGGAAGCAGAGCTGATTACCGACGTTCACGGCATCGACGATGCGCTGCGCGCCATCGCCGGAGACAGCGTGTCTGGCCTGGGAACGGGCGGCATGGGGACCAAGCTGCAGGCCGCTGACGTAGCGTGCCGCGCCGGTATCGACACCATCATTGCGGCGGGCAGCCGCCCTGGCGTGATTGGCGACGTGATGGAAGGCATCTCTGTAGGCACCCGCTTCCACGCCCAGGAATCCCCGCTGGAAAACCGTAAACGCTGGATATTTGGCGCGCCTCCGGCAGGCGAACTCGTCGTTGATGAAGGGGCAACAGCTGCGATTCTGGAACGAGGAAGTTCATTACTTCCTAAAGGAATTAAAAGCGTGACAGGCAACTTCTCCCGTGGTGAAGTGATCCGTATCCGTAACCTCGAAGGTCGCGACATCGCCCACGGCGTAAGCCGCTATAACAGCGACGCGCTGCGCCGCATTGCGGGTCACCACTCGCAGCAGATCGACGCCATTCTGGGCTATGAATATGGCCCGGTTGCCGTGCACCGAGATGACATGATTATTCGTTAAGGAGCCAGAACATGCTGGAACAAATGGGCGCCGCCGCGAAGGCCGCCTCTTACAAACTGGCGCTCCTTTCCAGCCGCGAGAAAAACCGCGTGCTGGAAAAAATCGCTGATTATCTGGAATCCCAGTCCCAGGAAATTTTGCTCGCCAACGAGCAGGATCTGCTGGAAGCCCGCCGTAACGGTTTGAGCGAAGCGATGCTCGACCGCCTGGCGCTGACGCCGGCGCGCCTGAAAGGCATCGCCGACGATGTCCGCCAGGTGTGCAATCTGGCCGATCCGGTGGGGCAGGTGATCGACGGCGGGCTGCTCGACAGCGGTTTACGCCTTGAGCGCCGCCGCGTGCCGCTCGGCGTCATCGGCGTCATTTATGAAGCTCGTCCAAACGTAACGGTTGATGTGGCCTCCCTGTGCCTGAAAACCGGTAACGCCGCTATCCTGCGCGGTGGGAAAGAGACCTGGCGCACTAACGCCGCGACGGTGAAAGTCATTCAGCAGGCGCTGGAAGAGTGTGGCTTACCCGCGGGTGCCGTGCAGGCGATCGAGAGCCCTGACCGCGCGCTGGTCAACGAAATGCTGCGCATGGACAAGTACATCGACATGCTGATCCCACGCGGCGGCGCGGGCCTGCACAAGCTGTGCCGCGAGCAGTCGACGATTCCGGTGATCACCGGCGGTATCGGCGTGTGTCATATCGTGGTGGACGACAGTGCGGAGATTGAACCGGCGCTGAAGATTATCGTGAACGCGAAAACCCAGCGCCCAAGCACCTGTAACACCGTGGAAACGCTGCTGGTGCATCAGGGTATTGCGAATACCTTCCTGCCGGCCCTGAGCAAACAGATGGCAGAGAGCGGCGTGACGCTGCATGCTGACGCCAACGCGCTCGCGCTGCTGCAGGATGGCCCGGCGAATGTCGTACCCGTAAAAGCGGAGCAGTACGACGACGAGTTCCTGTCGCTGGACCTGAACGTGAAAATCGTTACCGATCTCGACGACGCCATTGCGCACATCCGTGAGCATGGGACGCAGCATTCCGACGCTATCCTGACGCGCACGCTGCGCAATGCCGATCGCTTCGTGAACGAGGTGGATTCTTCCGCGGTATACGTCAATGCCTCAACGCGCTTCACCGACGGCGGCCAGTTCGGCCTCGGCGCAGAGGTGGCGGTCAGCACGCAGAAACTGCACGCGCGTGGTCCGATGGGCCTCGAAGCACTCACCACTTACAAGTGGATCGGCTTCGGCGACGATACGATTCGTGCGTAAATAATCACGGGTGATGCAAAAGTAGCCATTTGATTCAAAAGGGCATTGACGCATCACCCGGATAGATCTAACCTTTTGCCCCGTGGTTACGCTCGTAACCGGCCTCTCAGGGCCGATATAGCTCAGTTGGTAGAGCAGCGCATTCGTAATGCGAAGGTCGTAGGTTCGACTCCTATTATCGGCACCATTCAAGCATCTCTCAAAGTCTACTCAAGTCCTCCAGAACCTTTATACTCTAGGTTTAAGCCCTTCCTTATTTTTTTTGAGGTCTTGCGAAGTACCCCTGAATCTACATCATTTTTTGGGGTATATCCGGGGGGATTTGCTGTTCGGTCTAAAGGATATACCCCCAATGAAGCTAAACGCTCTACAGGTAGAGACCGCTAAGCCAAAGGACAAGCCATACAAGATGGCTGATGGCGGTGGGCTTTATCTGCTTGTTAACCCCAATGGTGCTCGCTACTGGCGCTTAAAATACCGTGTTGATGGCAAAGAGAAGTTCTTGGCTTTAGGAGTTTACCCTGCGGTTATCTTCCAAAGGTGACATATCACGCGTCATAAGCGGCGGGATGAATTACGACCCTGTGCAGTATCTCAGTGGCTATGGCGCACCTGTTGTTTCATCCACCAGCAGCCACACTGGGGGAACCATTAACCAGACAAACCACTACAACATAACAGCTGGTGGTGTGGATGCAGACGGGCTGGTAAGGCGTATCAGGCAGGAACAGTCTGAAGATATACATCAGGCGCTGGGCATAACCATGACCGATAAATTTTAAATTTTATTAGTGTAATGGGAGCTATGCAGCTCCCTTTATGTAATCTAATAATTAGAAATGTGCATGTTATTAAAAGAGTTATATATATTTTGAATATATTCAATTCGTTCGTTTCGGCTACCTTCTATCTCTTGAAGTAATAAATCTTTAGGTTGTGAGTTCTCTCTTCTTTTTCTTATTTCAGAATCACTCAGAAGGTGATAATTAATTATGGAGTTTAATTTATAAATATTTTCATCTGTATCGATTTCATGCTGCTTAATGTGTAGGTTCCCCAACATTTTTTCAGCCGTAATACTCGTAGAAATTAAATCTTCTAGGAGCCTAGGATTGCAAACCTTCAAATAACATATTAATGCTAGTGAAACCTGAAAATTTTTACCGCTCAATTCACGTATCATATATCTGTTATCAATGACAGAGAGCACTGAATAGCATCTTTCAGCTTCCCTAAGTGAACAACCATTAGCTTCTAATAACATAGACAACGTTTTTACAAATGCCCCCCCACGAGATAATAATCTTTGATTCGCATCAATTGAGAGTAAGTGTGTTTCAAGTGTGGACTGATAAAAACCATTCCTCACATCTTCGGTAGCTCGCGTTAATTTTGGCAAAGTAAACCAATAATGTATGAATTTATTAAGATATAGCCTTGAATCAATTTGTCCGTAACGGCACTCAATACTTTTTTCAAACTGTTCACGATTAACTACAAGGAGGAAAACAAAACCTTTTACAGAAAAGAGATGCTTGATTTTTTCAAGAAGGTCCAATGCATAATCAGGCCTTGCTCTATCAAGTTCGTCAATAATGATGAGGGTTTTCTTCTGAGTGGTTGTGTGAATTTCTTCCAGTGTTTCTTTAAAGTGAATTATGTTGCTTTTTTCATTTTTTGCTGATTTTATTTTGTCAGCGATATACTCCTCGATAGGGTTAGAAAATGACTCTGCTAGTGCTCCCGATGCCTGTTCAATTGTAGTGGCAGTTAAGAGGTTTGCTGTTGCGGTAGAAATAGCAAATTTTGCTGTATGGGAAAGCACAGAGAGACCGATTTTTTTGCTTGCACTTAATAGCTTTTCGCCAAATTTTGAGGTCAGTTTCTTTTCATTTTCGACCATTTCATATATCACTGAAGATAATGATATGAATGGGTCTGATTGATAATCACTTTCGTAAGCGTCGAAATAAATAACATTAAGGTCTTCATAGTTCAATTTTATTTCTGATGTCATCATTTTTACAAATGTTGATTTGCCGTTCCCCCATTTATCCTCTAACGCTAACACTAAGTTTTCATCTGGTGCCATGAGAGTAACTCTCATTATTTGTTCAAATAATGGTTTTCTTTTGAACAAATCTAAGTCGTCGGTGAAACCTTCGTTTAAGTTATTATCTGGGGTAGTAAGTATCATAAATAATCCTTTTCGTTTATAATAATTAAGCTAAACAATAGCGAAATTAAAGGGTTAGGCAGTAATGTTCAACTTTTTTTGTCCATTCTGTGTGATTGAATCAATATTTTGACGTGAGGTTTACATGGCTGTAATGAGCAAATCGGCCTATGCCCGTCATTGTGGAGTGAGCCGCCAGACTGTCTATGACTGGGTAGCCAAAGGTGAAGTAGTGATGTCTGGTAGCAAGATTGATGTTGAAGCTACTGAACAAATGCAGCATGGCAACGAGGATTCTGAGGGCAAGGACTACCTGGTCCTGTCGGCCTCTCAGGTGATTGATTGGATTCATACTAGTCAGGATAAGTTCCCTGCGGCGCAAAGCCAGGAAGAAGCGAAACAGCTGCTAGAAGCCGCCGCCCAGTTAATCACATACGATATTGAGTACCTGAGTGATGAAGACGGAGAAGAGGTTGTCAGGCTTTATCACGAACCCGACGATTGCGAGCACTATTTCCATGGGTTCCACCAACTGGGCAATGCTATAGCCTTCATACAAGATTTTATCCTGGCAGATTGTCTGAGGATGAAATTACGCGGGAAAGGAGACCATATTGATCCGGAGTGGGACCGTTGGTCAGTGAAGGGGCTTAAGGCATTGTGCACGCCTACTGAAACAGATGAAGCTCGTTTAAAGCGCTTCCACGAATACATGGGTGAGGATGAAAGTTAGTATTGAAATGTGCGTTGTAAGCCATTTCCCAAAAGGAAAAGATTCAATTCAGAGCCGCCTCAATCAAAACGCCCCTCCAAAGTGTAAACCTACCCTATGACTCTTGCTATCGCGGCCTTCAGGCAAAGTACGAGCCTAAAATATACATAATTATTTAGGTCAAGGACGGCTTTCAGCAGAAAAGTGTCAAGTTGGCATGCTAAGAAATGCTAAGGTTTTTTGCGCAAATCATGGAAAGTGTAAACCAGCCTATAGGCCTTGTGATTACTTGGGGCTAGCTATGAAGAGCTTCGATTTTTGTCAGAAAATCCCATAATTTCGGGCAAAAAGTGTCAACCTGCGATGCATTAGAAATGCCAGGGTTTTTGCGCAAAGTATTGCGCAGTTCCTAAGAAATCCTAAGGTTTTTTTGGGGTAAAAATGGAAAACGTAAACCACCCTGAGAATGGCATGGATACTGGCCAGGAGACAAATGTTTGAAGTGACGATGTTAAGAAATGTTAAGTTTCGCGCGGGAAGAAAAGCAAAAAATGTAAAGTGACCGACCTGAGCCACGCCAGCGATCCATGAGTCATGGCTGGTCTGGTGCTCCTGCTTCCCTCTCAACGTCTGGAAGAGTGACAGGAACGGCGCGGGGTAGCCTAAGTTACAGTTGCTTCAGTCTGTAAATCCGCATAGCTACGAGATTTGCATCCTTTAAAACACTAAAAATTGTGAAATATGGCATTTTCAAATTTATATTTAATGTACGGTATCATGACGGTTGAAATATTCAGGTTAAAGTTAAAAGATTCAGTTACGTTTGTAACCCTATGATTTGACATATAAAATGTGTGAGTTTATGAAGATTGTCAAACAAGGCTATTGCAAAACTTGAGAAATTGAGCGTTGTGATGTAAAAGATAAATTCTTTTAAGCAACTGATTAAAAAGTGTTACTTAAAAATGCTTTAGGCAACTTTGCCTCATTCTTTGGTGTCACTTTAACAGCTCAGGACAGCGATAAAATGGCAATAATACAGCAGGAATTGATAGTACGTGGCGAACAGGTTGAGCGAGTTTTCATCAACTATCAGGATAAAAAATACGTAGTGAACCGTCAGTATCAGCGTAAGCTGATTTGGACTATTGAAGAAAAACAGAGTTTTATCGATTCTATTATAAAAGGTTTCCCTATACCTATCATATTGTTAGCAGAACCTCTTGGGCGAAACGACGGTACTCTAGAGATTATTGATGGTATGCAACGTATGAATGCCGTCATGTCTTTCATTACGAACGATTTCTCATTCGATGGTTGTTATTTTGATCTTAATACTTTTGCTACTACAAAAGACTTATTAGATCGTGGAGTACTTGAGCAGAAGATGCCAGTGCTCGATCGGACGAAGTGTCTTGCAATTGCATCGTATCCTGTACCTCTTTCAATTTATGAGGCTGCTGAACGAGAGTCAGTGGAAGAAGTATTCCGCCGAATCAACTCAGGTGGACGTCAATTGTCACGACAAGAGTTACGAGCTGCTGGGGCAACTAATGCTTTCGCAGATTGTGTTAGAAAGATATCTGCAAGAGTTCGTGGTGATACATCAAATACAGATCTCTTATTATTAAGTGAGATGCAGAAAATTAGTATCACTAATAGAGAACTGCATTACGGTATAAATGCAGATACTGTTTTTTGGATAGCTCACGGAATTTTAACGAAGGAACAGCTACGTCAAAGTCGTGATGAAGAGTTGGTGGCGGACATTGTTGCCTATATGGTTTCTGACAGACCGGTTGCATCGCGTACTGAACTTTTGGATGATTATTTTGGCGCAACATATCCTGAAACGGTGACAAGCAAGGCAAGATTTGATGCAATCGATCAAGCGGTCAAAAAGAGGAGTATAGAGCTTGTAGATCTTGATTATCAACGAGTGCATGACGCGTTGATTTTACTTCTAAGTCAGGCTCAGGCTACTTTCTCTGGATTAATTTTCCCTACTGGAAATGGTGGTAACCCTGTGCCTCGCTATTTCCAAGTGATTTTCCTCGCACTTCATGATTTGATAATAAAAAAGGGTATGGTTATTTCTGATAGTGCAGGGCTTATTGCACGTTTAAGGGATTGTGGAAAGAATATTCAGGTTCAGGATGGTGGCCGATGGGGGGCTGATAATCGAAGCAGAATGATCGATTCTATTATTGGTTGGGTGCAAGGATTTTTTGAGAACGATAATAATCCAGACCCAGCGAAAGTACATTGGATAACTAAACTCCAAAATTTGCTTACAAACTCAATTACGGAACAAGCGGCCTACGATTTCAAGCAAGGTTTCTATACTTTAGATCCTAAACCTTCTTTCGATGAAAATTCATTCGATAAAATAATGGAGACTTGTGCTGCTATCGCTAATATTGGTAAAGGACATAAAGGCTATGTGCTAGTAGGTGTAGCTGAAACGGCAAAAACAGCAGCAAGAGTACTTGAGGTTTTCGGAAGCAGAGCCCTTTCTTATAATGGCTTCCATATAACTGGGGTCGATCATGAAGCTAATTTCATTGGTAAAAACCTAGATCAAATGTTCCAAGACATCTCTGATAGAGTCGGGCGCTCAGGGCTTTCAGAACCATTAAGATCTTACGTTTATAACCATCTTAAATGCGTACGTTATTATGATAAGACGGTTTTTGTTTTCGAGGTTGAAGGCCAGGACTCTCCATCTCATTGGAACGGCAAATGGGTAGAACGTCAAGGTGCACAGGTCAAAGACATACCTGCTGATAGACTTGGAGCATTATTCGAACGCTTCAGATAAATATAATCTGTATTATTCGATGTGACTAAGATTATATAACAAAAGGCCCGATCAATCGGGCTTTCTTTTATTAAGATAAAAAATGAAGGCTAATTTTTTTTGAGAGAAAATAAAATTTTCGAGTGTTTTTTTAAGCTCTAGTGACCTGCTCCCTGTTGATTAATACACCGCGATGTTAGTAATGTCTTCATAAGCCACATGAAGACATCCCTATGAAGATGCGTTTTTCCGACGAATAGATGATGAATATCCTCCGCGAGGCTGAAGCCGGGGTTTCTGCCCGTGAACTCTGCCGTAAGCACGCCATTTCCGGTGACAACTTTTACACCTGGCGCAAGAAGTATGGCGGGATGGAGGTGCCCGAGGTTAAGCGCCTGAAGCCGCTTGAGGAAGAGAACGCAGACTCAAGAAGCTTCTTGCCGAAGCCATGTTGGATAAGGAGGCACTTCAGGTGGCACTGGATCGAAAGTACTGATGACAGACCAGAAGCGGGAAGCCGTGGTGTTGATGTGCGATGCGGCCGGTCTGTCGCAACGTCGCGCCTGTAGGCTTAAAAGTTTGCCCCTGTCGATCTGCCGTTATGACGCTCAGCGTCTATCTGCTGATGCACATTTATCAAGGCATCACTGAGCTGGCGCTTGAACGTAGACGTTTAGGGTATCGTCATATCTGGCTGCTATTGCGTCGGGGGCCTTCACGTCAATCACAAGCGGGTATACCGCATTTACTGCATTAATAGACTGAGCGTAAAACGCAGATGGCGCCGTAAAGGGCTGGCGAATGAACGGTTTTCGCTTTTACGCCCGTATGCGTCGAACCTAACTTGGTCGATGGATTTCATTATGGACGCACCGGCCAACGGTCGAAGGATCAAGTGGCTGACCTGTGTGTATGATTTCACAATGTGTCATCGATAACTCGCGGTAGGATGAAAAAAAACCTACAGATCTAGCGCCTCACTCATACATTTTGTCAATTTTTGATTCTCCTGATGTAAGTGGCGTTATCTCCGAAGAATCCCCGAGGTCTCCCCAAAAAAGACAAAAGGGTCGGAGATTTCTCTCCAGCCCTTCCTGCGTCTGGCGGCCCTGCTTGACTTAAACCTGCGACCAAGCGAAATAAAGTTGCTGGGCATTGCTAAGGATGGCATTAGGTCGATCCGCTGGAGCTGAAATGTGAGTTGGTAAAGAGGTTGGTATTATTCAGTCGGTACCGCGAAATCATAACTAACCCTGCTTATCGACAGAACAAACCATCGCCACGTTATGCAAGGTGAGCGGCCCCAAACTTGCTCCAGACAAGTTCTGTGCAGGTTGATTCTGACCTCAATGTTCCAATCTATATTGATTTTTCGGCGGCGTGTTGGTTCACGGTCTCTTTATGTAGATTCAAAAACGGTGAGCAGGTAACAACCCGACATCAAAAAGCTGCGGGTACGATACATGGAAATGCTAAGCGATCTGTTAATGAGGTAGATGTGCAAAACGAAACAAAGAGAATTGCTCAATTGGTACTAAAACGTACCTTATCTGGCAGAGTTATCAAATGGCACTTTACGATGGGCAACACCCGTGGTTATATGCGATTATTAACAGCAGTAGATAGCTATAGACGAAAACATACGGCAGGAGATTGAAAGATGGCAGTTACAACCCTTAACAGCGTAGCGGACTACCTGCTTTGCTTTGCTCAAGAGCATGGGGATGTTATGACGCCGCTGAAACTGCAAAAGATGGTGTTTTATGCCGATGCTTGGTATATGGCCCTGAATAGTGGTGAGGAATTAATTCCTGACCAGTTTGAAGCATGGGTGCATGGACCAGTGGCGCGAGACTTATACACTCGATTTGCTGACTACAAATGGCAGCCAATTACCAGTGAAATAAAATGTCCAGACCTCCCTAAGGATGTCGCCGAACACCTTAACGAGATCTATAAAGTCTTTGGAGGTTTTTCGGCTTACGAGTTGGAGCAGATGACTCATCAGGAAAAGCCATGGCTAATTGCTCGTGGTGATGTTCCATCTGATGTGCCATGCCGAAACAACATAGATAAGGCTATCACCGCTGAGTTCTATCAAAGCATGATGGATGCTTGAGCATGGCTAAAGGAAAGATTAAAGCAGGGAAACTTCCGGCAGCAGAAAACCAAATTGTTGCCGGAACGCCCAACCCCTCAACGAAAACGCTTAGCTTTTCTTTTCAGTATATTGATGCTACCCATGCAAAGTTTGGGTTTTCTGATCAGGCGGCGGCTTACTTCTGCAAAGTGCTTGAAAGGCTCAAAGATATATCGAGCCTAACATCACTTGAGTTTACGACAAACCGAAATGCGGCGCTCAAATCGCACTGTATTGAGTGGAAAACAACCTCTGAGCCAGGTGGTTTCTCTCACCTTAACGAACAGTTCCAGAGCTATACACCGTACCAGTTTGCGATATCCCGTAACGAGCATGGGCGTATACATGGTTTTTTCATCGGCAACGTGTTCCACGTTGTATGGCTTGATCCTGACCACCAGCTTTATCCTGAGTAACTATCACTAGTCCAGCCTTACACAATTATCATATTTTGCATTAGTTGCATCAATGCGGTTTAACTAACCCAATTCATTGGCAGTAACTTATTCCAGTGGCCCACCAGCAATTATGAGTTCCAGTGTGCTGTATAAATGTTGTAATGGTGGTACTAGCCTAATGGTCTAATGCCTCGAAGTAGTGGGAATCTTTAGCTCAAAAAACAGCCTAACGGTGGCAGCGAAAAATTAAATGGGGGTACTTTTGGGGGTATGTGAAAAATTAAAAAAATATAAACCTTATTAAAAACAATGGCTATAGGTGTGCTGTATTGTTCCTGTTATCGCTATTTATAGACGGTACTTTATAATTCTGTGACTGGACTCAACCAGAACCAAGTCACTGCCGGGGGGATAAGTTCGAGCATTCAATGTTAAGTCCAGGACAATGTCTACAATGAAATCTAAAGTGCGAAATGTAGACGCTGTTAAACCCGAAGAGAAAGTATAGAACCCCGCCGATAGTGCTTGTTGAGCTTCAAGCCTGCCTGCTATTCCCGGCAATTCGTCAGTCAGGCCAGTGTTTAAAAAAGCTCATCTTAAGGGTATCCTTGCATGAACATACCAATCATGAAGATAGGCGAGCATGTGGCCAGTGAACTGACGGAAAAAGACCTACTGGATAATGGTTTTTCGAATAAGCAATTATCACGTCTGAAAGAGGTATTGAGCAGGAATGAAAATGCTGGCGAAACGCTTTCCACATTAGTGGATGATCTGAGCAAGCGTTTTTATGGTGGGGTGATTTGTCTGATGCTTATCCTGGCACCGCTGATTTTCCTTCCTGTCTTTTATACGCCTTCTCTGTTGTTATATTACTTACCTGTTGCAGTTTTTGGCGTTGTTGCGGTCTGGTATCTGATACCACTCGGCCTTTCATGGAAAGCGCATAAGATTATGAAAGGCCGGTAGGGGCTCACTGCGTTCTTTCGTTACTATGCAGCTGATAAAGAGTATGCCCAATTTTGGCTCCCTTCAACGTTGCCCCGACACCCTTAATCGCCAGGGCCGTCCGGCTCATGGTGTTTACCTGTCTCATGAAGTCCGGGGCTAAATAACGGTACAGACGCCAGGCATCGGGCTTCAGGGTGAGTTTGAACATTCCATAATAAGACGTACTGAGGTCTACCATCTGATAAGCAAGTAAACCCACTTTGCGGTCAAAGCCCAAAAACTCGGCCGAACCTTCAAAGCCATCACGCATAAAGTTGATGGGAAACGCCTTTCCTGCCAGCTTCTGGACACTCTCTGCTGCCGAAGATACGCCATTAAGCACCAGCGTTGCACCGGCTACAATTCCAAGCACATTTCCGACCGGAACGGATGAGGCAATGACGCCAATACCGCCGGCAACCTGCAATCCGGAAATAACTACACCGATAAAATCGATGGCATAACCAAAGTACTTACCATTCTCTTCATAGATCCTGACTGATGCAGTGAGAACAGACTCACCTGTCCTGAGCATTCTGTCCTGAATCTTCAGATTATTATTTTCCTCGCGAATACTCTGGATACACAACTGACATTCCTGTTCTGTCGCGCTATTCCTGATGGCTGCCAGCTGATGTTTTCCAAAATCGCGCACATTGTCCTGAAAACGCATGCGTGTCAGAGCATCGTTAATATGAAAACTCGATACAGCGAGCGCTGTATTCATTAGTTGATTCACTTCTAATGATGCCATTGTCAGGAAATAGCCAGAAAAGCGATTACCACCTGTATATATATCCAATTCTTTCCCTCGAATCGTAATACAACCGAGCATATACGGTAGCACATGCATTTCGGCCGTGACAGATATCCAGTGGGCTTTACAACACCAATGGTCCTGGGCGTTTGGTGTTTACCTATGTCGTCTTGTCTTGTACAGGATACGTGCTGGCAGATATCTTCTTGATTGGTTTTGTCTGCATGGCTGGAAGAAGAGACTTCTTAATCACATAGCTAAGCCGCCGCCAGGCGATTTTACTTTAGCACTGAGAACAGTAACCCTTGCTTCCTGCTACCTATAAATATACTCCTGGCCCATCAGCCATTACGTTCCCCCGACACCTCCGGCAAACCATCACACATCTCCTGCAGCTCATTAAACATCCTTGCCACGTGGAAACCATCGCACACGGAGTGATGAACCTGCACCGCCATAGGCAACAGAACTTTTCCATCCTGTTCGTAGTATTTGCCAAACGTGAACATCGGGGAAAAGAAGTTCTTCATGTGCGCAATATTCATATTAAAGTTCGTAAACGTTACCCAGGGAATAGACGATACGAAAAAGACATTTTCCCGGGACTCTTCCTTCGGCCAGTAAGAAAGGGTATTTCCATAGCGGGCAACGTCTTCTGCATATGTGTTCTGGAAGTGATGGATATTGCCATCATAATGGCTCCACAATGACGAAAACGTCTCCGTTTCAGGGTGGAAAATCGTATAGCTGGGATGAATTTCATTCCATACGACAAGCTCATTGTCCTTCATGACCATACGGAACTCGGAATGTCGGTTCATGATTTTAGAGAGGAGGAAAATAATCGTTGGATAAAACTTCCAGCCAACCTCTTTGATATGTTTTCGCAGCGCGGTAATGTCGATCAGAACAGTTTGGTTAATGGTACATTCAGCAAATGACTGAAATACCTCAAAATGCTCCTTCCTTGGCCAACGAGATAAGTCAACAGGCGTATATTCTGGGATGGTTTTTTTCATGTTTAACCTTGATTCGCAATCATCTGAAAGGTGTTGGGCCTGAAACAACCGCAAAACCTTTTCAACCGTATCTGATCTTCCTTTCAACCTCAGGCTGCGGTTTTCCGAAAAGGTAACCCTGTACGAGATCGCAGCCAAGCACCTGAAGACGTTCAAGCTGCGCTTCGGTTTCAACGCCTTCTGCAATGACCCTCATATTGAGACTCTTCGCCATACCGGTAATCAATTTAACGATATTAAGCGCATCATCTTGCGTGGATATCGGGTTCACGAAGGATTTGTCTATCTTAATTTTATCAAAATTAAGCTCGCTCAATCTTGAGAGCGACGAATATCCGGTACCGAAATCATCGATGGAAATTTTCACACCCAGCGCTCGTAGCTTTTTGAGAATAGTAAGCGGCGTGTTGCTGTCGCTGAAGAGCGAAGACTCCGTCACCTCTAACTCAAGTCGGCTAGCAGGCAGCCCTGTCTCTTTCAGGATGGACTGCACCATCGTCGTAAACAATTTATTACCCAACTGAATAGGTGAGACGTTCACAGAGATCCTTGCCGGAACCGCCCAGGAAACCGCTTCCCGGCAGGCAAGCTCAAGCACCGTTTTACCGATCTCATTGATCATCCCTGTTTTTTCAGCGACAGAAATAAAGTAATCCGGCGACAGCATTCCCTTCACCGGGTGCATCCAGCGAATTAGCGCTTCGTAGCCGTAAATTTCACTACTGAATGAATCGACAATCGGCTGGTAATAAACAACGAACTCATGGTTATCCAGCGCCAATGCCATATCATGTTCAAGAGTTCGGCTTTCCTGCAGCTTTTGCAGCATCCACTGACGGAAGACTTTTATCTGCTGTGAGCCTTCTTTTTTGGCTTCGTAGAGGGCCAGATCGGCAAATTTATAAAGATAATCAGAGCGTCGTTCATTATCAGACAAAACGATACCCACGCAGGTGGCAATTTTTATCAGCTGGTTATTAATCGTATAGGGCTGGCTGATTTGATCGCTGATTTCTTTTGCGCGCGTAACTGCCGCGCTTTCGGTCAAGCCGCTGGACAGAAGGGCAAACTCGTCTCCCCCCAAACGGTAAAACGTATCGGAAGCACTGCTCATCGAGGTCAGTCGCCGGGAAACCTGATTCAACAGCAAATCACCGGCATCATGGCCATAGGTATCGTTGACCTCTTTGAAGCGGTCCAGATCAAATAACATCACCGTGACGGGGATGTGGTTTTTATCGGCCTGAAGATTAATTTTGTTGAGGTCGTCCCAGAAGAAAAGGCGGTTTTTCATGCCGGTGAGGGAATCATGGTAAACATCATATTCCAGCTTCGCATTCTGGATTTGCAGCGTTTCTTTTGATATCTGAAGCTCGTCAGCGAGGCTTTTAACCTGCATGTGCGCTTTGAGAATATTTTTATTCTGGTAGATCATTAAGAAACCAAGGATGAAACTTAGTATTACCAGAAGTAACGAAAGTGCCGAATAAATATAATAAAGAATCTGTATTTTATTATTGGATTCATTAACTGTGTTAATATCTTTTGTTAATGCCGTTGCAGAAAGTTGGCTTAGCGGCGCATCGAGTTCGTGCATATTTTTCAGGTATGCCTGTAACTCTGAATGGCTCATTTTTTCAAGGTTAGCATCCAGATAGGCCAGTATTTGCTCTAAGCGTGAAGCGAGCGCCTGGTGCAGTTTATCGCTGTCAATATAGCGACCTAAATCTCCCCCTTTCATTAAGTCACTTTGGCTTAACATAATTTCGAGGCGCATGCGGACCTGGTCTATCGTAACGTCGTCGGTATCGGTTGCGTATAGACCAAGCCATGATTCAAATCGGTAGTACTCTGATACCAGTTGTGCCACGGACCAGGACTCAGTGTATTGAGTCAGTTTTTGCAACTCTTGCTGACGATCGTAAACAAGGTATGCAATATATCCTGTCGTGATAAAAAGAGAAAAAATGATACCAACCAGTATCCTGTTCATTATGTTCTCCTGAACTGCTACTCAATCTTCATTTTGCTAACCTGCCATGCTGATCGCGAGTAATAAATTTGATTATTCAACTCCGGAATACTGTCATAGGGGTAAACAATGAATGATGGACCTTTATCGCGGATGCGCATATATTCGCCATTGACCTTTAAGGCGAGAATGGCGTTGTATTTTTTGAAATCGCTGAGAGGGATGATCGTGGAATAATCATTGAGCGCAATAACGTTCACGTTAGAGCCCTTCGCACCCACATAATCCATGAGTTTGCTCATGGGAACACCCTCAAACTTAGTACGTCCATTATACCAGGGGGAGGTCGTCTCGAAACTCACCACACCCAGTTTTTCAAGGCTGGCGAGATCAAACACTGCTTTTCCATTTTCATTGGTATTTTCTATATTACCGTAAATCGTTAAAATGGGTTTACCAACTGGTTTTGGCAGTTCGCCAGCCCAGGTTACACCAGGTACCAGACAGCATAACAGCAGTAGGGTTAATCGCATTTTGGCCTCCACTTTTTAACAGAAGTATAAGAATTATAATTTAGTAATCCTACTAGTTTATATATTTTGTTGGAACGCTATGGTTTTTAAAGAATGGTTGCGTTTAAACTCATTGTAATCAATGGGTTGCGCAATTCCGAATCTGCGGGTTTTGATTGTCTGTCTGCGCTTCTTTTTTTGAAATCCGCTTAGGTTACTTGAACAAGCTCCCCAGCCGTTTAAAAAACGATCGTTTTTACGGATTGTCGTTTTACGCATCACAGATTTATCTGTGATGAAAATCATTTTTTAGTGACTAAACGTCAGGACAGGACGTGCCGTGACGGCTCCAGTGGGCGTTGCGATACGGTGTCCGCACAGGTGCCGCGCTATCATACTTTTAGTAATGATGTCTGGCGACGTGTGCCTCGATCTATACCGGACATTCTTTAATTCGCAGAGGGGAAACAGTGGTCGTTTTTTCTTTATTAAATTTACCACAGCTAAATTTGTCTTTTTCAAATGTATTACCATTGACTTGAATCATTATATCTCTTTCTTTCGCCGCTTATCGTGTGCAGGCCCCTTACTTAAAACGAGTCAAAAAAATGAAAAAAAGACCATCCTTGATGGTGCTTTTCGCTGTGTGCTGTTTTTTTGCTGCGGACATTGCCGTGGCAAAAAACAGTTCAGTTTCCAGTGAACAGGTTAAAGAGAATGTTATTGCAGAGTCGATTGCATCTTATCCCGGGGTATGCGCCTGTCCTTTTAACCGGGCCAGGAACGGAAGCGCCTGCGGAAGACGCAGCGCATGGAGCAAAGCAGGAGGCTATGCTCCGGTTTGTTATAAAAATGAAGTGACGGATGAGATGGTAAAGCAGTGGCGTGAAAATAATAGCTAACCCGCCTCCAGCATCCCAAAACTCACAATCCGCGCCCGGCCCAGCTCTTTCGCGCGGTACAGGGCCACATCCGCGGCGCGCAGCAGGTTGTCAGTCTGGGCATGTTGCGGGTAGCTGGCAATGCCTATCGACACATCTACCGGGCCAATCTCGGTCAGCCCGTAGCGAATCGACAGCTCATGCACGCCGGTGTAAATCTTCTGCGCGCAGGCGTATGCCCCTGCTTCATCGGCACCGGAAAGCAGAACCAGAAACTCCTCGCCCCCGTAGCGGAACGCCAGTCCGTTGTCATGTGTGGCCCGCTGAACAATCGACGCCACGGTTTTGATAACAAGGTCGCCCGCTTCGTGGCCGAACCGATCATTAATGCTCTTGAAGTGATCGATATCGATCATCATGCAGCTTAACGGCTCGCCGCTGCGAATCGCCTGTGCCGTTTGGGTTTGCAGGGTATCTTCCAGATGATGACGATTACGCAGGCCGGTGAGCGGGTCAAACAAGGCTTTTTCCAGCAACGCGTCGCGCAGACGCTGGTTGGCCAGCGCCAGCCCGAGCGCTTCGGCCATCAGTTCCAGATACGCGCGGGAAGGGGCATTGTCTGCCGTGATATTCTGGAAGGAGAGCAGGCCAATGGCCTCTCCCTGGGCGATAAGCGGCACGCACAGCGCGGTTTCCGCCTGTGAAGCGGGAAGATGGTAGCAGGCGATATCCGGCTCACCGTTTACCGGCGGATGGCTCTGCCCGCGACGTACGGCCCAGCACTCGTCCGGGTGGAAGGTCGTCTCTTCACCCACCGGTGAAAGCCAGTGTGCGACGCAGCGCATCTGCCACGGTTCACGGTCAAGAATGTAGAGCCGGCCTGCTATCCCCGGTGCAATGTTGGGCGCAAACAGCTCCGCCACGTTAATCACATCGTTAAAGTTTTCACACCCCTGCAGCCGCTGGGTCATGCGCGCCAGCAGCTCGCGGATGGCCCAGTCGGCATCGCGCTCTCTTTCCAGACGCTGTCGCGCAAGGCCGTTTTCACGGAAGATGCTGATGGCCTGCGCCATATCGCCGATCTCATCAATCTGGTTGAAATTGGGCGTTTCAACCGCGTAATCCTGTGACGCCAGGCGGTGCACCACGTCGCTCAGTCGCACCACGGGGCGCAGCACGCGGCGTTTTAATATAAAGCCAAGAACAAACAGGAACAGCAGGGCGGTCAGGCCGACCGTCAGCTCAGAGGCGGTACGCAGCGCTTTCGATTTTTTTGTCGCTTCCTGAACGGAGGCGATGACGCGTTTGTCGAGTATCTGGCGAAAGTGATCGATCTGGTTCTGCGCGCGCTCCAGCTCCTGCTCATACGGGGCGCCATAGAGCAGGGCAACGGCCTGAGCGTCTTCGCCTTGCTCAAGGCTGGCGAGTGCGGTTTGCTGTTCGTCCTGCAGCTCATCGACGATTTTTACCCCTTCATGCAGCAGGGACAGTTCTTCATCCGATGCGCCATTATCCTGCAACTTTTCCAGCCGAAGCTCGATGCTCTTCAGGCTCTTTTCTGCCTGGTTATATTCCTTGAGAATCTGCGGATCTTTTTTAATGACGTACAGCCGTGCTAAATCAGACTGCGCCCAGACATCGGTTTCGATATCTTCCGTAAGCTGATCAAATTTCTGCCGTTGTTCAACGGCCTGACGCTCGATGGTATCGGCATTGGACGCCATCAGCATAATGATGCCGGAGGCGATGGTCAGGCAGACCGTGGCACCATAGGCCCAGTTGGTTATCGTCGCGATTCGCACCAGATGATCCTTTTACGGCATGAGTAGGATGGCGTTCTTCAAATTATAGAAAACGTTTGATTTAAGGTGAAAAAAAAGGCGGCACAGTGCCGCCTCGTGTGGTCTTTATCGTCACATCCCTACAAATCTGGAGGATTTTTTCCTTCTTCGATGAAATCCGCGTCCAGCTCTTCGGCGTTACCTTCGTGATCGCGCCCGGAGAAGAGGTTCCAGCAGGCGATAAACAGCGCGGCAATCAGCGGCCCAATGACAAAGCCGTTAATGCCGTACAGCTCCATGCCGCCGAGGGTGGAGATCAGAATCAGGTAGTCCGGCATTTTGGTGTCTTTCCCCACCAGCAGCGGGCGCAGGATGTTGTCCACCAGCCCGACGACGATCACGAAGAAGCCGACAATAAACAGCCCTTGCCAGATCTGATGCGTGGCGAACAGGAAAATAGCGGCGGGCACCCAGACAATCGCCGAGCCGATGGCGGGCACCAGGGAGAGGAACGCCATCAGCGCGCCCCAGAGCACGCTGCCGTCAATACCCACAATTGCAAACGCAATTCCGCCGAGTATGCCCTGAACCACGGCCACCGCAGCCGTTCCTTTTACCGTGGCGCGCGACACGCCGACGAATTTAGCGAACAGGTGCTGCTTGGCGAAATCAGACAGGGGCAGGGAGTCGAGGATCTGGCGCACCAGATACGGGCCATCTTTCAGCAGGAAGAACAGCAGATAAAGCATGATGCCGAAGCTAATCGCAAAGCCAAACGTCCCTTTGCCAATCAGAAACGCGCTGCCGGCGAGATATTGCCCGCCCTGCAGGGCGACATCGGAGAGTTTTTTCTGGATCTGCGCCGCGTTGGTCAGGTTGTGATCCGCCAGGAAGCCGCTGGCCCAGCCTGGAAGGTGGTTGAAGATGCTCGCCACCACTTCAGGGAATTGGGTGTTGTTCTCCTGCAGTTTGGTGTAAACCACGTTCAGCTCAATGGCGAGCGAGGAGAGGATCACCATCAGCGGGATAAAGACGATCAGGCAGATAATGCCGATGGTCAACAGCGAGGCAAGCCCGTTGCGCTCCCCCAGCGCGGTGCGCAGCTTGTTTTTTACCGGGTTAAAAATGACGGTCAGAATCGCGGCCCACAGTATCGCGGAGAAGTAGGGCGAGAGCACGTCGAAGAAGGCCCAGGTCACAAGGGCGAGAATGAAAATAAAGAAGCCTTTGGTCAGTCCGTTAAAGCGCATCAGTCAGTCCTGGTTACTAAGAAACTGTGACGACTATAGAACCGATTGTGAGAATTACCAACCATTGCACCGGGTAAGGTGCAATGGTTGGTGAGGCGTTAAATCGCCTCAAATAACGCGCTTACCAGCGCAATATGTGCCTTAACGCCCACGGTGAGCGCGGCTTCATCAATGCGGAAGTGTGGGTTATGGACGTTCCATACCGCACCCTTTTCCTCGTTGCCGCAGCCGATAAACAGGAACGAACCGGGAATTTTCTCCTGATAGGATGAGAAATCTTCGCTGCCGAACAGCGCGCGATCGGCCAGCTGCAGCGTCCCGTCACCAAAGTGCTCCGCAATGGCTTTTTTGGCGATGGCGTTGGTGTCGGCATGGTTATTTCCGACGGCATAACCCTGCTGCCAGCGGATCTCACAGCGCGCCCCGTGGGCGCTCACTACGCCTTCAACAATACGCTGCATCAGCCGGGGAACCTGTTCACGAACCTGCTGATTATGGGTTCGCACCGTTCCTGCCAGACGGGCGCTGTCCGGAATGACGTTATAGCTATCACCGGCCTGGAAGGTGGCAATGGTCAGCACCGGGGCGTTGATCGGGTCAAGATTACGTGCGACCACGTTTTGCAGGGCGGTAACCACTTCAGCGCCGATTACCACCGGATCGATACAGAACTGCGGCATTGAGCCGTGGCCGCCCTGCCCAAAAATAGTGATGTCAAAGTTATCGCTGGAGGCAACGTAAACGCCCTCTTTCAGCGTGATTTTTCCCGTAGGGCTGTTCGGGAATACGTGCAGGCCGAAAATCTTTTCGACGTCGTCAACGACCCCTTTCTCCACCAGCTCGCGTGCGCCGCCCGGCGGCACCTCTTCGGCAGGCTGGAAGATAAACTTAATGCTGCCGCAAAGCTGGCTGCGCAGATGGCAGAGCACTTTCGCTGCCCCCATCAACATGGCGGTGTGGGCATCGTGACCGCAGGCGTGCATCACGCCGGGCCGAGTGGAGCTAAATGATTCTCCACTCTCTTCCTGTAGCGGTAGCGCGTCGATATCGGCCCGCAGCGCCCACGTTGGGCCGGGTTTTTCGCCCTGCAATACGGCTACTACGCTGTTCTCCAGCGGGCGGCTTATCGCCAGCTCCGGCAGATTCCCCAGCTCGCGGGCAATAAAATCAGCGGTGGGCTTTTCCTGAAACGAGAGGTCCGGGTTGGCGTGAATATGCCTGCGCCAGCGGATCACCTCTTCATTAACGTCGCGGATAAGGTTTTCAGTGGTACTTTTCATGACGGTCTCCTTCAGTCAGTCACCGGCAGCGTGGCCACAGGTTTTTTTATCAGCGGTACTATCGCCGCCCCCGCGCAGACCATTGCCAGTGACAGGAAAATAAACGCGCTTTCGTAGCTGTGGCTTTTCCCGACAAGATAGCCAATTACGACAGGCGAAACGAAGCCTCCCAGCGTTCCGCCGGTGTTTATCAGGCCGATAGCCGATCCCATAATGTTCTCCGGAAGGCGTTTCATCGGCAGGGTAAAGGCGGTTACAAAGGTTGCCATCAGGAAGATCTCCCCCACGAACAGCAGGACGCTGGCCGTCAGCGCCGTAGCGGTATGGAAGATGCCGAAAATGGCGGCAGCACCGATCAGCGCGCAGATCAAAATCACCTGCGGCTCGCGGTTGTGGAAATATTTCCCGACGAACCAGCCGGTGCACAAGGACGAGAGCCAAATCCCCGCGCCGCCGACGGCGACGATATAGCCGGAAATTTCCAGCGGCATCCCCCTGCTCTGGACGAAGAATTTTGGCAGCCAGGCCATCAGGCCGTAGCTGGGAATATTGACGCAGAACACAGAGACAAAGAGTAGCACCACCGTCGGGTTACGCCACAGGGCGCCGTTTTGCTCACCTGACTGCGGGCGCGGCGCAGGTTTCTGATAGGGCACGCGCACGGCGATCAGCGCGGCGATGGCGCAAGCAACGATCCCCAGCACCACAAACGACGCGTGCCAGCCCAGATGCTCCAGCGCAGAGACGGCCACAATGGGCCCCACGGTCATTGCCAGCCCGGCGGAGGAAAGCAAAACCGATTGCGCAAAGGTGCGTTTTTCCAGCGAGAAATTGCTGACCACCGCTTTCGCGCAAGAGCATGGGTAGCCGGAATGCCCCACTCCGGAGAGAAAGCGAAACAGCAGCAGCAGGCCAAAGCTCATGCCCAGCGCACCGAAGCACAGGGCGAAGATCCCGAGCGCGCACAGGGAGAGGATCAGCATGGTTTTATAGCCGAGCCTGTCGTTCAGCCAGCCCGCGGGCACCTGAAAGAGAGAATAGGCCAGGAAGAAAATGCCGGTGATGTAGCCCAGTTCCGCGCTGGTGAGGCCGAACTCTTTTTCGATAGGCAGCAGGGCAAACCCCATGACGGTTTTATCGATATAGACCACGACATAGCCGACAAAAAGCAAAAAAATCATCTGTGACTGGCTTTTCATTTTATTTTCCGCCTGACGTCAGAGTGTGATGAGGAGTGTTGTGTGTACTCCGAATCTAGGGGTTTACCTGAGACCCGGGAAGATATAATTTTTCTATAGGTGATGCTTTTTTGTTATAGGGTGAGTGATGAGATATTTGCCAAAGCTTGGGCATCTTCAGGCCTTTCGTCAGGTGGCACGCAGCGGCAGTATTCGTTCAGCCGCGCGCGAGCTGGGCGTTTCTCAGCCCGGGTTGAGCCGAACATTGCGTGAGCTTGAGCAAACTTTAGGCACGCAACTTTTATTGCGCAGCAAAGAGGGCGTCGCCCTGACCGAGGCGGGAATGGCCTTTTCCCACCGCGCGGAGTGGGTGCTGGAGGAGTTGCGCCGTGCGGCAGATGAAGTGGAACAGATTAACCATTACACCCACGGACGGCTGACCGTGGGGTTCTCGTCACTGATTGCGCTGACGGTGTTTCCCGATGTGGCCGAGGCGTTTAAGGAGACGCTGCCGCAGGTGCTGCTGACGGTAAAAGAAGGGCAGTTATCCTCGCTGTTACCCGGCGTGCGCAACGGTGAAATTGACATCGCCATCGGTTCTGTCGATCCGATGGCGCCGCCAGAAGGGGTGATGATCGAACCTCTGTTCACCTCGCCGTTTTGTATCGTCGCGCGCAAAGGACATCCGCTGGCTGACGCACGCGATCTGATGGCGCTGCGTCAGGCTAAATGGTTGCTGCCGGAGTCATCAATGGGTTACTACCAGCAGCTGCAAAACGAGCTCAGCCATTTTTACCGACAGGTCGACGTGACGCCGCTGCGTACGGATTCTGTTATCACCGGCCTGAGTATGGTGCTCAACGCGGACTATCTGACGGTGGTTGCTCGGGCAATGTGTCAGCCGCTGCAGCTTGATGACAAGCTGGTCGCGCTGCCCATCGCCCAGCTGCCGTCGGCTCAGTACTGCGCGGTGTGGTCGCAGAAATCGGCGATGACCACTAACGCGCGCCAGTTTTTAATTCGCCTGCGCGAGGCATGCAGAGGGTTTAGCTGGTAGGGAAAAGATACGACTTTTGTCTGACCCAGGATCGACGTCGTCCGCACCATGCTGTAAGTATCTGCTTGCGGAGGTGCTTATGGCCTGGCGTCCAATTCTCTATGTGATCCTCACAACCCACCCCAGACTCAGCGCGCGGCGCGCCCGTCTGCGTCTGGTCATCTAGCTTTTTATTAACAATCGCGGTATAACACACCTTCTTTGGATGTTTAGATGTCCATACGTATAGAAGGTAATATGCAAACACAACAAGAAAATGGACAGCTTAAGCGCACCATGAAAACGCGCCACCTGATTATGCTCTCGCTGGGCGGCGTGATTGGGACAGGGTTATTCTTTAATACCGGATACATCATTGCGACGACCGGGGCGGCGGGTACGCTGCTGGCGTATCTGATAGGCGCGCTGGTGGTCTGGCTGGTGATGCAGTGTCTGGGCGAGCTCTCCGTGGCGATGCCGGAAACCGGCGCGTTCCACGTCTATGCTGCCCGCTATCTCGGCCCTGCGACGGGCTACACCGTGGCGTGGCTCTACTGGCTCACCTGGACGGTGGCGCTCGGGTCGAGTTTTACCGCCGCCGGGTTCTGCATGCAGTACTGGTTCCCGCAGGTGCCCGTCTGGGCCTGGTGTGTGGTCTTCTGCGCGGTGATTTTTGGCCTCAACGTCATCTCGACGCGCTTCTTTGCGGAAGGTGAGTTCTGGTTCTCACTGGTGAAAGTCATCACCATTATCGCTTTTATTATCCTGGGCGGCGCGGCGGTCTTTGGCTTTATCCCGATGAAGGACGGTACGCCCGCGCCGGGCTTAACCAACATTACGGCCGAAGGCTGGTTCCCGCACGACGGCCTGCCGATCCTGATGACCATGGTAGCGGTGAATTTTGCCTTCTCCGGGACGGAGCTTATCGGTATCGCGGCGGGTGAAACCCAAAATCCCCACAAGGTGATTCCGGTCGCTATCCGTACCACCATTGCGCGGCTGATTATCTTCTTTATCGGTACCGTGTTTGTACTGGCGGCGCTGATCCCGATGCAGCAGGCGGGTGTGGAAAAAAGCCCGTTCGTGCTGGTGTTCGAAAAGGTCGGTATTCCTTATGCGGCGGACATCTTTAACTTTGTGATCCTGACGGCGATCCTCTCGGCGGCGAACTCCGGTCTGTACGCGTCTGGACGCATGCTGTGGTCGCTCTCGAATGAGAAAACGCTGCCGCGCTGCTTTGCCCGCGTCAACAAAAACGGCGTGCCGCTTACGGCGCTTTCGGTTTCCATGCTCGGCGGCGTGCTGGCGCTGTTCTCAAGCGTCGTGGCTCCGGACACCGTGTTCGTTGCGCTCTCGGCGATTTCTGGCTTTGCCGTGGTGGCGGTCTGGATCAGCATCTGCGCGTCGCACTTCGTGTTCCGTCGTCGTTATCTGCAGTCCGGCCAGCCGCTCTCTGCGCTGCAGTATCGAGCGCCGTGGTATCCGCTGGTGCCGGTGCTCGGCTTTATCCTCTGCGTGGTGGCCTGTGTCGGCCTGTGGTTTGACCCGAGCCAGCGCATTGCCCTTTATTGCGGGCTTCCGTTCGTTGCCCTGTGCTATGGTGCCTACTATCTGACCCGAAATATGACATCGCAGGAGCCTGAACATGTCGCAGAATAATCCGCTTACCGCCATCCTCGAAAAACAGCCGTTCGTAGTGCTGGATGGCGCGATGGCAACGGAGCTGGAAGCGCGCGGCTGTAACCTGGCAGACAGCCTCTGGTCTGCCAAAGTGCTGGTTGAAAACCCGGATCTCATCCGCGAAGTACATCTTGATTACTACCGGGCTGGTGCGCAGGTGGCTATCACCGCCAGCTATCAGGCCACGCCTGCGGGCTTTTCCGCGCGCGGTCTGGACGAGGCGCAGTCTCGCGCGCTGATCGGCAAAAGCGTAGAGCTGGCGCGTAACGCGCGCGAAGCGTATCTGGCCGAAAACCCGCATGCGGGCACGCTGCGGGTTGCTGGCTCCGTGGGGCCGTACGGCGCGTATCTGGCGGATGGATCTGAATATCGCGGCGACTATGTGCGCAGTGCTGAAGAGTTCACTGCTTTTCACCGCCCGCGCGTGGAGGCACTGCTGGATGCGGGTGCCGATCTGCTGGCGTGTGAAACGCTGCCGTCCTTTGCGGAAATCAAGGCGCTGGCGGCACTTCTGGCCGAGTATCCTCGCGCCCGGGCGTGGTTCTCGTTTACCCTGCGAGACAGTGAACACCTGAGCGACGGCACGCCGCTGCGTGAGGTGGTCAGCGTACTGGCGAATTCTCCGCACATTGTTGCCCTGGGCATTAACTGCATCGCTCTGGAAAACACCACGGCGGCGCTGAAGCATCTGCAAGGCCTGACCGCGCTGCCGCTGGTGGTCTATCCGAATTCGGGCGAGCACTATGACGCGGTAACCAAAACCTGGCACCACCACGGCGAAGCGTGCGAGACGCTGGCGGGGTATCTGCCGCAGTGGCTGGAAGCCGGAGCGAAGCTGATTGGCGGGTGCTGCCGCACCACGCCAAAAGATATTGCTGAGCTGAACGCGCAGCGCTGAGTCTTTTGCCGGGTAGCGGCTGCGCCTTACCCGGCACACATCATGCCGCCTCCGCCAATACAAACATCCCGTACGGATGGATCTCAAGATAGTACGCATCGCCCACGTCCGGCTGCAGGCGCGTGGCGTTAACCTGCAGTAAAATCTCTTGTCCGTGCCAGTCGACAATCACCTCATACTGCGGACCCATATAGGCGACGTGGCGGATAGTGCAGCGCTGGCTCGCCTCGCCGTGCTGGCTGAGCGTAATCGCCTCCGGACGCACGCCGACGGTGCCTTCGCCCTGGGTAGTAAAGTGCAGCGGACGCGGCAGACGATAGCCGTGGATTTCCACGACATCCTCGCTGAAGCGGGCCGGGAAGAGGTTGGCATCCCCCATAAAACTCGCCATAAAGCGAGACGCCGGTTGCCGATACAAATCCTGAGGCGAGCCAATCTGCATAATGTTGCCCTTGTTCATCACCAGCACGGTGTCGGAAACCGCAAATGCCTCGCTTTGATCGTGCGTCACGTACAGCGAGGTGATGTTGAACTGCTTTTGCAGCTCGCGGATTTTGTCCCGCATGCTGCGCCTGAGGTTCGCATCGAGGTTGCTCAGCGGTTCATCGAACAGCAACACTTTGGGTTTGAGGATCAGAGCGCGGGCCAGCGCCACGCGCTGCTGCTGGCCGCCGGAAATCTGATCCACGTAGCGATCTTCAAACCCCTCCAGGTCAACCATCGCCAGGGCTTCTTTGACCCGCGTTTTTATCTCTGCGCGCGAAACGCCCAGCATCTTCAGACCGTAGCCCACGTTCTCGCCCAGCGACATATGCGGGAAAAGCGCGTAGGACTGGAACACCATACAGATATCGCGCTGCTGAATGGAGCGGTGGGTCACATCCTCACCATCGATGTAAATCTGCCCTTCGGTCGGTTTTTCCAGCCCGGCAACCAGGCGCAGCACGGTGGTTTTACCGCAGCCGGACGGGCCGAGCAGCGTTACCATTTGTCCCTGCGGGATCGCCAGGTTGATGTTTTCAATTACCGTGTTTGCGCCAAAGCGTTTGGTCACGTTGCGCAGTTCAACAAAATGTTTCTCAGTCATAGCGTTACGCCTGGTTTTTGGCTTTTGAACGGGAGATACGCGCCTCGCCGATCAGCCAGTCAAAGAGGAAAATGATCGCCAGCATGACCACAATCAGGATCGAGCCGTAGGCAATCGCCACGCCGTATTCGCCGTCTTCCACGCGGTTCAGAATGTAGGCCGTTGCCACGCGGGTGTCCGGCGTGACGAGGAACACAATGGCGCTGACGGTGGTGATGGCGCGCACAAAGCTGTAAATCAGCGCCGATAAAATGGCCGGACGCAGCAGCGGCAGCAGGATGTGGGTGATGGTGCGCAGGCTTCCGGCACGCAGGCTCAGCGAGGCCTCGTCCAGCGACTTGTCGATCTGCCCTAATCCCGCGATCCCGGCGCGAATGCCCACCGGCACGTTACGCATCACCATGGAGATAATCACGATGGCGGCGGTGCCCGTGAGGTACACCGGCGCGCTGTTAAAGGCCAGAATGTACGACACGCCCGCCACGGTACCCGGTACGGCAAAGCACAGCATGGTGGTGAACTCGATGGTCTTTTTACCCCGGAACTGCTGGCGCACCACAACCCAGGCAATCAGCAGTCCGAAGGCGGCGGTGATCGGCGCGGCAATCCCGGCGTAAAGCAGAGTATCGAGCAGTGAAGGCCACGCACCGTCGCTCATCCCCTGGCCGAACAGCTTGATAAAGTTATCCAGCGTCAGGGTGTAATCCACGCCCCAGTTGACGGTAAAGCTCCCGTAGAAAATGCTGCCGTAGAGCAGGGCGTTAAAGGCGATCCACACCGCCAGCAGGGCGATCACGCTCCACACCAGCGTCACCGGCAGCGGCTGCACGTCGCCGCGGTACGATTTACCGGACACGGTGACGTAGGAGCGCTTGCCGATCCACATGTACTGAATGCAGAACACCAGCAGCGAGAACAGCAGCAGGAAGGCCCCAAGGGTACTCGCTGCCTGATAATCCAGCTGTGAGCCGGTAATGTAGAAGTAGATCTGCGTGGCCAGCACGTCGAAGTTCCCGCCCAGCACCAGCGGGTTACTGAAGTCGGCCAGCGACTGCACAATCACGATTAAGAACGCATTCGCCAGCGCCGGCTTCAGCAGCGGCACGAAGACGCCGTTAAAGGTCTGCCAGCGGCTGGCGCGCAGGGTGTATGAGGCCTCTTCCAGCGACGGGTGGATGGTTTTGATCGCGCCGTCGAGGATCATAAAGGCCATCGGCGTGAAGGCCAGCACCTGCGCCAGCCAGATGCCGGTGAAGCCGTACAGCCAGTTGGTATTGGTTAACCCAAACCAGTCCACCATCAGCTCCGTCATATAGCCAGAGCGCCCCATCATCAGCGTAACGCCCAACCCCACCACAAACGGCGGGGTCACGATGGGGAGAATCGAGAAGATACGTCCAATGATGGCGCTGCGTTTAGCGATGCGCGTGGTGTAAATCGCCAGCACCAGGCCAAAGAAGGTGCAGCCGACCCCGACGGCTATCGACAGCAGAATCGAGTTGATGATGACCTGGATAATGTGCGCCTGCGACAGCACGTTCATAAAGGCCAGCGGGGCGAATTCACCTGCGTCGTTGGTGAACATCGGAATGAAAATGGCGATGCTCGGCCAGACGATAAAAATGCCGATCAGCGCCACGATGGTAATCAGCGAGCCGATGACAAAGCGATCGCCGCCCAGCCACTCCAGGCGGGTGAGGGCCAGCGTCATGATGGCGCCCAGGGCAACAAACAGCATGATGGTGGCATAGCCTAAGCCGCGTCCTTCCACCGTGGCGCTGATGACCACTAACGCCATGCACAGCAGCGCCCAGCCCGCGTCAAGGTAGTGGCGGCTGCGCTGCTCGCGCTTTGCTTCGTTAAACGGGCGCACCAGCAGCAGGCTCGGCAGCAGGTACCACAGCCAGCTGACGTTGAAATGGGACCAGCCGTAGGCGTCGAGGATCTCATCCCCGGTAGATTCCAGCAGGCCGTAATCAAGGCTCCAGCTCGGCAGCAGGGCAAAGGCCAGCCAGCCGAGTAAAACCCACAGGAATACCGCATCCCGTTTTTTCGCGGGATGAAGAGCAAGTGTTTGTGACATAAGTTTTCCGGGTGTTGGATGCCCGGCAAAGGAATGCAGCCGGGCGATGACCACTGTTCGCGGGCTTATTTACCCATCTTCACGTCGCTGACCCATTTATTGATCAGCGCTTTACGCACGTCCGTGGAGCCGTACTTGTCCATGTCATAGCTGATGAGCTTCAGGTCATCGAGCTTGAGCGAGTTCGGCGAGGTTTCCGCCGTGGTGTTGGTCAGGATTTGGTAGGACTTGCCCTTCTTCCACGCCAGCTCCTGCGCTTCTTTAGAGAGTACCCAGTCCACGAACAGCTTCGCGTTCTCTTCGTTGCGCGCGCCCTTCAGAATGCTCACGCCGCCAATCTCATACCCGGTGCCTTCGCACGGAGAGATCAGCTCCAGCGGCGCACCCTGCTCTTTTTCCAGCGAGTAGTCGTGCAGGAAGCCGATGCCGATGGCGGTTTCACCGCGCGCGGCGTTACGCGCCGGGGCAATACCGGATTTGGTGTACTGAGATACGTTGCCGTTCAGCTGTTTCAGGTAGTCGAAGGCCTGGTCTTCCCCCCACAGCTGGACGAAGGTTGCCAGCGCGGTATAGGCGGTGCCGGAGCTTTGCGGATCGGCGATCTGGATCTCACCCTTGTATTCCGGTTTGGTCAGATCCTTCCAGCATTTGGGGACCGGCAGGTTTTTCTCTTTCAGGCGCTGGGTGTTGACGCCAAAACCTAAGATCCCGACGTAAACCGCGGAGGAGAGGTTACCCTTCACCTTGGCCGGATCGCGGAATTTCTCCATGATCTGTTCCAGGTTTTTCGATTTATAGGGCTGGAGTAGCCCCATTTCACCGGCCTGGGACTGCGGATCGAGCGTGCCGCCGTACCAGACATCGGCCTGCGGGTTTTTCTTCTCGGCATCTACTTTCGCCAGCGTGCTGCCGGAGCCGTTGCGGATAAACGAGGTTTTAACATCGTACTTTTCACCGAACGCTTTGGTTTCGACTTCGCACATTTCGTTGGTGGCGCTGCAGTACACCACCAGACGGCCTTTGGCCTGTGCGGCACCGGTTAAGGTAGCCAGCGCGATCCCGGAAGCAATGAGGGTAGAGAGAAGCGTTGTTTTCATTATTCAGCCCTTTTTATGACGTTATGTGACTGCGAGAAGCGGTGATGCCCGCCATCAGCAAGGGCATCAGTAATAAACCCATCAGGACGGCCGCAATCGAGAGCAAACTGAACATCCCCGACCAGCCGTAGCGTTCAATCACCAGTGACAGCGGCCACCCGGCCAGCGATGCGCCCAGATAGGCAAATACGCCAAGAAAGCCGGTAATCGAGCCTGCCGCCTGTTTATGTCCACACTCAACGGCGGCAAGGCCAATGAGCATCTGCGGACCGAAGACGAAAAATCCGACCGTAAAAAAGCACATCGCCAGCAGGGCGTAGTGGTGAACCGGTGCCAGCCACAGCGCGGCGACAGACACCATCAGCCCCAGCGTGAACAGCAAAATCATCGGTGCACGCTGGCCGCTGAACAGCAGGTCTGATCCCCATCCGGCAAACAATGCGCCCAGTAAGCCGCCCACTTCGAAGAGCATCACCGTGGCGTTGGCGCTGAGCAGGTTCACGCCGTGGCTTTCTGCCAGCCAGATGTTGCCCCAGTCGTTCAGGGCGATGCGGATGAGATACACCAGCACATACGACGCCCCGAGCAGCCAGATCATCGGGTTTTGCAGCATGGTGGTGCGCAACATCTGCCATAGCCCCATCGGCGGGCTTTGCTGCTGCTGGCGCAGCTCCAGCGGATCGCTCCGCCACTCCCCGACCGTGGGCAGACCCTCTTCCTGCGGTGTGCCCCGCAGCTGTGTGGTCAGCCACAGGCCGAGCACGATGCTGATGATCCCCGGTGTCAGCATCGCCGCCTGCCAGCCCCATCGGTGGGCGGCAACGGCGCAAATCAACGGAATAATCGCGCCACCTATATTGATGGAGGTATTCCAGCAGCCCCACCAGAAGCCGCGCTCGTTTCGCGAATACCAGTGGGTCAGCAGCCTGGCGCAGGGCGGCCAGCCCCAGCCCTGAAAGAAGCCGTTCAGCGTCCAGATAAACAGCAGCAGCGGGAACGCATCGCAAAAGCTGAACAGCACGTTCAGCACGCCCGTTGCCAGCAGCCCGATGCCCATAAACGCGCGCTGTCCGTGGCTGTCGTGCCAGAGTCCGGCGGCAAATTTGGACAGCCCGTAGCTGAGATAAAACAGCGAGCCGATAAGCCCGATATCGCCCTTGCTGAGCCCCAAATCCAGCTGCAGCGCGGGTAAAACAGTGTTCAGGCTTTTTCGCGTCAGGTAAAACGCGGCGTAGCCAATCACCATACAAAGGAGCAGCCTGGGGCGCAGCGCCCGGTAACGTTGTGAAACCTCTTCAGCAGACAGTGCGTGCATGGCGTTCTCCGTTTGAGATGACTGTAGGGAAGTGCGGCATAAATGGGATGAGACAAAGTCTGGAGTGACTAAGACTTTTTCCTGGTCAGCGCGGCGTTTGTTGCAAATTTGTGGGCAGGTTAACAATTACGCGCGTCCCGAGACGGGATTCCAGCGTCAGTTCGCCGCCGAGCGCCGAGACGCGTTCGCGCATGCCCTGAATGCCGAAGCCGGGCTGCTGCTGCGGGCTGATGCCGCTGCCGTTATCGTGCACCTCAAGGTACAGCCGCGCGTGACGCTGGCAGAGCAGAATCGTGACTTCGCTGGCGTTGGCGTGTTTGCTAACGTTGTTGAGCAGCTCCTGGAGCAGGCGATACAGGGTAAAGACCAGCGTTTCGCTTTCCGGCGGCGTGGTAAGCCGGTAGTCAAAACGGCAGCGGATCCCGCGTTCAGCAAAGGCGAACTCGTTGACCAGGTGGTGCAGGGCCTCCTGGAGCGACAGCTCGTCCAGCACGGGTGGGCGGAGCTGGCGCAACAGCTGGCGCGTGGAGTGGTGAATACGCCGCGCGAGGTCGTTGATCTGTCCGGCGGCCTCAATGGCGAGCGGCGTATCGCTCGCCCGCTTCACCAGCTGAGACTGGATCTGGATAGCGGTGATGTTCTGGCCGATTTCGTCGTGAAGCTCGCGCGCCAGCTGCTTGCGGGTGTCCTCTTCGGAATGGATCAGCTTTTCCGCCAGCGCCCGTCTGGCCTGAAGTTCACTCTCAAGCCGATGGCGATAGCGTTCGAGGTTCATCGCCAGATGCTGCTGGCGGCTGATGGCGATCCCCAGGCCAATCCCCAGCAGCGACTGGGTAGAGAGAAAAATTTCCAGTTCGAGAAGGTCGCTAAACCCGACGCCCACCTGGCGGGCAATGGTGATCATCATGCTGCCGAGCAGCCCGGAAAGGACACCGCCCTGCCAGCCGAATTTCCACGCCATCACCACGTTGGGCAGGAACACGACAATCAGCAGCAGCCGCTCCAGCGCCGGGGAAAGCACCATCTGCGTGCCGATGCCGATAATGAAAAACAGGCTGCACCAGATAATCAGCGAGGTGCGCAGCGGCGGATTGCTGGTGTCCAGCCCCAGCAGATGGTAACGATGCTGCTGACGTAAAAATTCGAAGACCAGATAGACGAACGGCGTAAGCAGTACGCCGCCGGTAAAGGAGCCGAGCAAAAGCAGCGTGGCCGGGCTGTCCAGAAAGGGCGACAGGAGCAAGGTTTGCAGCAGGGCATTCACCGTCACCGCCGCAATCAGGGTCGACAGCCGCTGCCAGTAGAGGGGGAAGCGATGCCAGTACCGCTGCGCCAGCCAGGTGCTGACGATGCCGATAAGCGGCACGGCCAGCATCAGATAACGCGTGAGGAGCTGCTCACCGTGCAGCCACAGAATGGCGGCAAGGGGGGGAAGAATTAATGCAGGCCAGTAGCGGCGTGAAAGTAAAATCATCAGCGCCAGCCACACGCCCTGCGGCAGAAACAGCACCGCCTGCTGGCCGTTGTGGGTAAGGTAGAAGCTCAGCGTCCACAGCATCAGCCAGCCGGTTCCCCAGGCCAGCATAATGAACAGGGACAGGATCAGATGCCGGACAGCGCGCCGCATCAGTGGCCCGTGAGCAGTTGGTTATCCAGCGCGAAGTGCACCAGGTCGATGGTACTGCTGCACTGAAGCTTGCCCAGCACGTTGGCACGATGGACGTGAACGGTTTTATGGCTCAGCGAAAGCGTATAGGCAATCTCCTTCACGCTTTCGCCTTTCACCAGCAGCTCAAACACTTCGCGCTCGCGCGGGGTGAGCGCCTCAAGCGCTTTTGGCATCGGCTCGCCGCCGCGCAGCGCTTTTACCGCATCGGCGCACAGGTAATGCCCGCCCATGCCGACGGTGCGCACGGCCTGCACCAGCTCCTCCGGACCGCAGCGCTTGGTCAGGTAGCCGTTTGCACCCGCGTCGAGGGCGCTTTGCACAAAGGCCGGGGTGTCGTAGATGCTCAGGATGATGGCGCGAAACGTCGGCCGCTGCTGGCGCAGGCGCTTGAGCAGGCTAAGGCCGTTTTCGTCCGGCATTGCGACGTCCATCACCGCCACATCGATATCGTTGCGCGACAGGGCGGGCCACGCCTCCGCCGCGCTGCTAAACTGGCCCTCAACGATCACATCCTCTTCCAGATTTAACAGTTGGGCGAAACCGGAACGCACCACCACGTGATCGTCCACCAGCACCACTTTAATCATCTCGACACCTTTTGCTCATTCGTTGACCTATGATGCCCGTTGCCGGCGGGCTGGCAATCCTGCGGCTGCGGTTATGTAACCGATGTAACAAAATTGCAATAAAGCTACAGCCCACTTTTTAACTATCCTTTGCCGGTTTTTTTCTAAAAACGATTCGGAATGAGCGATACCTTTTTATTCCTTTATCAAAATTCCCGCGCCGGAAATACTGCCCTCATAACAACAAGGGGAGCAGGCACTATGGCAATTTCATCGCGAATCACATTACTCGGCGCACTGGCGCTGTGGGCTTTTCAGGCGCAGGCGGTGGACGTCACCGTTGCGTATCAAACCTCTGCGGAACCGGCGAAAGTCGCGCAGGCGGATAACACCTTTGCCAAAGAGAGCGGGGCGAAAGTCGACTGGCGCAAGTTCGACAGCGGGGCGTCCGTGGTGCGTGCGTTAGCCTCCGGCGACGTGCAGATCGGCAATATCGGATCCAGCCCGCTGGCGGTCGCGGCCAGCCAGCAGGTGCCAATTGAGGTGTTCCTGCTTGCCTCGCAGCTCGGTAACTCTGAAGCGCTGGTGGTGAAGAAAAACATCACCAAACCGGAAGACCTGATCGGCAAACGTATCGCCGTGCCGTTTATTTCCACTACCCACTACAGCCTGCTGGCGGCGCTGAAACACTGGGGCATCAAACCGGGTCAGGTACAAATTATCAACCTCCAGCCGCCGGCGATTATCGCGGCCTGGCAGCGCGGCGATATTGACGGGGCTTACGTCTGGGCGCCGGCCGTGAACGAGCTGGAAAAAGATGGCACCGTGCTGACCGACTCCGAAAAAGTGGGCCAGTGGGGAGCGCCAACCCTCGACGTGTGGGTCGTGCGCAAAGACTTCGCTGAGAAACATCCTGAGGTAGTGAAGGCCTTTGCCAAAAGCGCCATTGACGCCCAGCAGCCGTACATCAGCAATCCGGATGAATGGCTGAAGCAGCCCGCCAACCTGGAAAAACTCTCCCGCCTGAGCGGCGTGCCGGAAGCGGACGTGCCGGGACTGGTGAAAGGCAATACCTATCTGACCCCCGCGCAGCAGGTGCAGCAGCTGACCGGGCCGGTGAACAAAGCGATTGTCGATACCGCCACCTTCCTGAAAGAGCAGGGCAAAGTGCCTGCGGTGGCAGCGGATTACAGCCAGTACGTGACCGATCGTTTTGTGAAATAAGGAGTCCGCCATGCTGAATATTACGAACCTGTATGCCGATTACGGTGGTAAACCCGCGCTGGAGGACATCAACCTGACGCTGGACAGCGGTGAGCTGCTGGTGGTGCTGGGCCCGTCAGGGTGCGGAAAAACCACGCTGCTGAATCTGATCGCCGGGTTTGTCCCTTATCAGCATGGCACCATTCAACTGGAAGGCAAAAAGGTGGAAGGCCCGGGCGCCGAGCGCGGCGTGGTCTTCCAGAATGAAGGGCTGCTCCCCTGGCGCAACGTGCAGGAAAACGTGGCGTTTGGGCTGCAGCTGGCGGGTGTTAATCGTGAACAGCGGCTGGAAACGGCGCGGGCGATGCTGAAAAAAGTGGGGCTGGAAGGGGCGGAAAAACGCTTTATCTGGCAGCTTTCCGGCGGTCAGCGGCAGCGCGTAGGTATTGCCCGCGCGCTGGCCGCAAACCCGCAGCTGTTGCTGCTGGACGAGCCTTTCGGGGCGCTGGATGCCTTCACCCGCGAGCAGATGCAAACCCTGCTGCTGCGCCTGTGGCATGAGACGGGCAAGCAGGTGCTGTTGATTACCCACGATATCGAAGAGGCGGTGTTTATGGCGACCGAACTGGTGCTGCTCTCGCCGGGGCCGGGCCGCGTGCTGGAGCGTTTGCCGCTGGATTTCGCCCGCCGCTACGTCGCGGGAGAACCCGTGCGCAGCATCAAATCCGATCCGCTGTTTATCGAACAGCGTGAATACGTCTTAAGCCGCGTGTTTGAACAACGGGAGGCTTTCTCATGAGCATCGTCTTCAGTGAAAAAACGCGCCGCACGCGTCTGGCGCTGCGCTGGCCTTTCTCGCGCCAAATCACCTTGAGCGTCGGTACGCTGCTGGTCTTACTGGCGGTGTGGTGGGCGGTTGCTGCCCAGCAGTGGGTCAGCCCGCTGTTTCTGCCGCCGCCGGGACAGGTGCTGGCAAAACTCATTACCATCGCCGGGCCGCAGGGCTTTATGGATGCCACGCTCTGGCAGCACTTAGGTGCAAGTCTGGCGCGTATTCTGGTGGCGCTCCTGGCGGCCGTCATCATCGGTATTCCTGTGGGCATTGCGATGGGGCTGAGTCCGACGGTGCGCGGCATCCTCGACCCGCTGATTGAGCTTTACCGCCCGGTGCCGCCGTTGGCGTATCTGCCGCTGATGGTGATCTGGTTCGGCATCGGCGAGACGTCAAAAATCCTGCTGATCTACCTGGCGATTTTCGCCCCGGTTGCCATGTCGGCGTTGGCGGGCGTGAAGAGCGCCCAGCAGGTGCGGATCCGCGCGGCGCAGTCGCTGGGAGCCAGCCGCACGCAGGTGCTGCTGTTCGTTATTTTACCGGGCGCACTGCCGGAGATTTTAACCGGGCTGCGCATCGGCCTCGGCGTGGGCTGGTCCACGCTGGTGGCGGCTGAGCTGATTGCCGCCACGCGCGGCCTTGGGTTTATGGTGCAGTCGGCGGGAGAGTTCCTGGCGACTGACGTGGTACTGGCAGGGATCGCGGTGATCGCCGCGATCGCCTTTGGATTAGAACTGGGGCTGCGCGCGTTACAGCGCCGCCTGACGCCCTGGCATGGAGAAATACAATGAGTGAACGTCTGACCATTACCCCGCTGGGGCCGTACATTGGCGCGCAGGTGTCGGGCCTGGATGTGACCCGTCCGCTGAGCGATAACCAGTTCGAGCAGCTGTACCACGCGGTGCTGCGCCATCAGGTGGTGTTCCTGCGCGAGCAGGCGATCACCCCGCAGCAGCAGCGCGCGCTGGCCCTGCGGTTTGGCGACCTGCATATCCACCCGGTCTATCCGCATGCGGAGGGCGTGGAGGAGATTATCGTCCTGGATACCCACAACGATAACCCGCCGGATAACGACAACTGGCACACCGACGTGAC
>Ga0256898_1000012_pt1 | contig 105612 bp, 103 predicted proteins | sample MC6MC0686MT_FD_186333 | JGI IMG/M metagenome (GOLD analysis project Ga0256898, IMG submission 186333) | Metatranscriptome of enriched soil aggregate microbial communities from Iowa State University, Ames, United States - MC6-MC0686-MT... | ecosystem: Environmental > Terrestrial > Soil >... | reverse complement strand
GCGGTCAAAATGATGAGCATATCGGCATCAATCATCGCCGCCAGCTTCGCGCTAGCCCAGTCTTTATCAATGACCGCGCTGGCGCCGCGAAGATGATTCCCCTCGCGGATCACCGGGATCCCACCGCCGCCGGCGGCGATCACCACATGGCAGGCATCTATCAACGCCTTCACCGTCTCTTTTTCAATAATATCGACAGGCTGCGGCGAGGCGACCACGCGACGATATCCGCGCCCTGCGTCCTCTTTCAGGATATCGCCTTTCAGGGCCAGCTGTTCCGCTTCTTCTTTGCTAAAGAAGGAGCCGATAGGCTTGGTTGGGTTGCTGAACGCCGGATCGTTGGCGTCGACTTCCACCTGGGTAATCAGCGTGGCGACCGGAATATGCATATTGCGCGACAACAGTTCCTCGCGCAGCGCATTTTGCAGGTCATAACCGATATAGCCCTGGCTCAGCGCCACGCACACCGACATCGGCAGCATCGGGGTATGGGCATCGGTTTTGGCGGCCGCTTCAAAGGCCAGGTTGATCATCCCTACCTGCGGGCCGTTGCCGTGCGTCACCACCACCTGGTGGCCGTGAGCAATCAGGTCGACGATGGCCTGCGCGGTTTGTTTAACCGCCTGCATTTGCCCGGCCAGGTCGTCGCCCAGCGCGTTTCCGCCAAGCGCGAGTACAATTTTTTTACTCATGACATCCTCTCTTTAAGATGATATTCCGCTCATGGGGATCGGAGCGGAAGAAAAAGGGGCGCGACGCAGGAAACGGCCCTGTCCGGCGACGCCGCTAAAGGTCCCGTTGCTGAAAATCACCCGGCCGTGCGACAGCGTCTGGCGAATGGAGCCCTGACAGATAAACCCTTCCCACGGTGAATAGTCGGCGTTGTCGTGCAGCATTTCGTGACGAATGGTGGTGGTGCGGCGCGGGTCGATAATCACCACGTCGCCGTCCGCGCCCGGCGCCAGCACGCCTTTTTGCGGCCACAGGCCGAACAGCTTCGCCGGGTTGGCGCTGGTAAGCGCCACAAAATGCTCGGGCGTGATGCGTCCGGTCATTACCCCGTGGGAGAACAGCAGCAGCAGACGGTTTTCTACCCCCGGCAGGCCGTTCGGGCAGCGGCTAAAATCGCCGTTCGATAAATGCTGACGCTGGGCCATCGAAAAGGCACAGTGGTCGGTGGCCATCACGTCGATCGAACCGTCGCTCACCCCGCACCACAGCGCGTCATTGTTACTGGCGTTGCGCAGCGGCGGGCTGAGCAGGTACTTCAGCGCATCCTCGCGTTCATAGCAGCGCTCATCGAGTAGCAGATACTGCGGGCAGGTTTCAACCCATACCGGCTGATGACGTGAACGCGCCAGCTTCAGATATTCCAGCCCCAGCCCGTTCGACAGGTGCACAATGTACAGCGGCGCGTTACCGGCGAGCTGCGCGAGGTTAATCATGCGGGCGATAGCTTCCGCCTCGCACTCCAGCGGCCGACTCAGGGCGTGATAGCGGGGCGCGGTTTTTCCCTGGGCCAGAAACTCAGAGCGTTTAAGAGCAATGGCCGCGTCGTTTTCCGGGTGTACGGTGGTGAGCGCGCCGGCAGCGTGCAGATGACGCATCGCCTGTAGCACATCGTCGTCGCTCAGCTTGTACTGGTAGGTTAAATAGAGCTTAAAGCTGCTGATCCCCGCATCGACCATCATGGGAATTTCATCGAGAATGGCGTGGTTGATGTGCTGAATGACGCCGTGAAAGCTGTAGTCAATCACCGCTTTGTAGGCGGCGTAGCCGCGATAGGTTTCCAGTTGGTGACGTAATCGGCAGCCTGCCGGGCCAAATCCCATATGATCGACGATGGTGGTCGTACCGCCGCAGGCTGCCGCGCGGGTGCCGGTAAAGAAATCGTCACAGCTGCGGGCCAGGCCGGTATCAATATTGAAATGGGTATGAACATCAACGCCGCCGGGCATTACGTAGCAACCGCTGGCGTCGATCGTTTCACAGGGTTGTTCAACGGTGATGTTATCGGCCAGCTGGCTAACGAGGCCGTTTTCAATCAGCAGGTCCTGTCTGGCTCGTCCGTCGGCGTTGACGACGGTGCCGTTTTTAATCAGTACGCGCATATAAACTCCAGATTCCCGCCGCGAACGGCGGGAGGAATAGCGGACTACAGTGACTCGGTGGCCAGCCAGCTCAGCGGAATAGCGGCATACATTGCGGCGCAGGTGACCAGGTGAGACTTCCAGGTTTTTTCGTTTGGCGCGTGGGCTTCGGGTTCTTTACCTGGGCCAAAACCAATCACCGGAATGCCGTGACGGCCCATGATTGAGACGCCGTTGGTAGAGAAGGTCCACTTATCCACTACCGGAGCCTTGCCGAAGAGTCCTTCATACGCGTTGCTCAGCGCGCGCACGGTGAAGTGATTCTCTTCCACTTTCCAGGTCGGGAAGTAGCATTCGGTTGGATATACCAGACCGGTCCACGATGGGCGGTCATAGTTGTACATGGAGACAACCGCACCGGCTTTTTGCACCGCAGGCAGGGCGCGAATTTCGTCCAGCGCGCCTTCCCAGGTTTCACCCCAGGTCAGACGACGGTCGATGGAAACGGCGCAGCTGTCGGCAACCGCACAGCGGCTTGGCGAGGTGAAGAAGATTTCCGAGACGGTGAGGGTGCCTTTACCCAGGAATTCGTCGTTGCCCAGCCTGTGGGAGAGATCCTGCAGCTCGTTGAGAATCGGCCCCATTTTGAAGATGGCGTTGTCGCCGCGTTCCGGCGCGGAGCCGTGGCAGCTAACGCCAGAAACATCCACGCGAATTTCCATACGCCCGCGCTGGCCGCGGTAAATCTGACAGTCGGTGGGTTCAGTACTGACCACAAACTCCGGACGAATACCGGACTGTTCGATAATATACTGCCAGCACAGCCCGTCGCAGTCTTCTTCCTGCACCGTACCGGTCACCAGCAGGGTGTATTCATCTTCCAGCCCCAGATCTTTGATAATTTTTCCGGCGTAGACCATGGACGCCATCCCGCCTTCCTGGTCCGACGCGCCGCGCCCGCCGATAAGTTCGTCGGTTTCCATGCCCTGATACGGGTCGAAGCTCCAGTTTTTGATATTACCGATGCCTACGGTATCAATATGCGCATCCATCGCCACCAGGCGCGGGCCGTGGCCAATATAGCCCAGCACGTTGCCCATAGGGTCGATTTCCACTTTATCGAAGCCGACTTTCTCCATCTCTTCTTTGATGCGGTGCACCACGCGTTTTTCGTCGCAGCTTTCGCTTGGGATGGCGATCATATCGCGCAGAAAGCGGGTCATGTCCTGCTGGTAGTGGTTGGCTTTTTCAACAATCAGTTTAAAAGGAATATGCTTAGCCATGAGGATGTTCTCCAGTTCTTAATTGGTAAGGGTTATTGCGCAGCCGGATGCTTGCCTTCCCAGACGATTTCCCGGTAATGCTTCACGTCGGTATCGCCCTCGGTGCTGACGATCAGCACGACGGAGCGGCTATCCAGCTGCAGCTTATTCATCAGCGCATCGCGCTGCGGGTGGTAGTGAACGGCGGCGAGCACGCCAAGACCGACCGCGCCGGACTCCCCGGAAATAACGCGCGGATCGTGTCCGATCGGGTTGCCCAGCACTCGCATACCGAGTGCGGAAACCGCGTCCTGACACGAGATAAACTGGCTGGCGCAGCTGCGCAGGACGTCCCACCCGAGCGGGTTGGGTTCACCGCAGGCAAGCCCCGCCATGATGGTGGCCATATTGCCGCCGACGTTGACGATTTGCCCCTTCACCCCGGAGCGGTAGAGACAGTCGGCTAGTTCAGGCTCAACGATAACGGAATGCAGGTTATCCGCGCCGTAAACGTCGACCAGATAACCCAGTACGCCGCCGGCCAGCGCACCCACGCCGCCCTGTAAGAAAACGTGCGTCGGGCGGGCGATGCCCATTGCCGACATCTGTTCGACGGCTTCATCAGCCAGCGTGGCGTAGCCCTGCATAATCCAGGTGGGGATTTTGGTGTAACCCTCCCATGCGGTGTCCTGGACCACTTCCCAGCCGTTTTTCTGCGCCGTCTGCATGGTGAAACGCACGGTGTCGTCGTAGTTCATGTCGGTAACGATGCATTCCGCGCCCAGGCGTAAAATGGCGTCCACGCGTTCCTGCGCCGAACCTTTCGGCATATAAATCACCGCGTTCTGGCCAAGCTGCTGCGCTGCCCACGCCACGCCGCGACCGTGGTTACCGTCGGTGGTGGTGGCGAAGGTCATTTTCTCTTTAATGCGTGACTTCAGGCCGTCAAGCGACAGTTCGTTGATATCCAGCTGATACTTTTCACACAGCAATTGCGCAATCGCGTAAGAACCACCGAGCATCTTGAAGGCGTTAAGGCCAAAACGCCGCGACTCGTCCTTCACCAGAATTTTGCTCACGCCGAACAGGGCGGCCAGATCATTAAGCGCGTATAGCGGCGTCGGCTGATAGCCGCTAATTTTTTGATGAAAACGGCGCGCCTGTTGCGCAGGCTGGCGCGAAAACAGCGGCGACGTTTCGCCGGTGTAAAAACGGTTATCGGCAATATCCATTTTCAGTGAGAAAGCAGACATACTCTGTCCTTATTCGTCATTACGGGGAGAGATGCTGGCCCACAGGCCAGCAGGGAAGGCTATTTGATGCGTTTTTGCGCTTCGGCCAGCAGTTGCTCCAGCAACATGCCCGGCTTCGCGTATTTACGGCAGAGGATCATGGCGGCGATGATGTACGGCTTCCAGCTGGCCTCTTTGTAGGTGGCGATACGGTATTTTTCGAACACGGCTTCGGTGACTTCGCCTTCATTGCAGGAGACGCCGGTAATATCAGCGGGCAGGCAGTGCATATACAGCGCATCGCCGTCGCGGGTTTTTGCCATCATCTCTTCGGTGCAGTGCCAGTCTTTATGCTGGGCGTTCTGCGCCAGGCAGGCTTTCTCCAGCGCCTTCAGGCCGTCGCGATCGTTAGCGCGCAGTAGTTCAGTACGCTGCTCCATGACCTGATACGGCGCCCAGGATTTCGGGTAGACGATATCGGCATCTTTAAAGGCTTCCGCCATGTCCGTCACCTGGCGGAAGCTGCCACCGGAGGCTTTGGCGTTGTTTTTCGCCACTTCAATCACGTCAGGAATCAGGTCGTAGCCTTCCGGGTGGGCGAGGGTGACGTCCATACCGAAACGGGTCATCAGGCCAATAATGCCCTGCGGAACGGAGAGAGGCTTACCGTAGCTTGGGGAGTAGGCCCAGGTCATGGCGATTTTCTTGCCTTTAAGGTTCTCCAGCGACCCAAAGTATTCACGTAACCACGCCAGATCGGCCATCGCCTGCGTAGGGTGGTCAATATCGCATTGCAGGTTAATCAGCGCCGGACGCTGCGGCAGCACGCCTTGCTTGTAGCCATCATCCAGCGCTTCGCCAACCTCACGCATATAGGCATTACCGGCGCCAAGATACATGTCATCGCGAATACCGATAGCATCGGCGCAGAAGGAGATCATGTTTGCGGTTTCACGCACCGTTTCACCGTGGGCAATCTGCGATTTTCCTTCGTCGAGATCCTGCTGTGCCAGCCCAAGCAGATTCAGCGCCGAGGCATAGGAGAAGCGGGTACGGGTAGAGTTATCGCGGAATACCGAAATTCCCAGCCCGCTGTTGAACACGTTGGTGGCGATATTTTCCGCACGCAGCGTTTTTAACGCTTCCGCGACGTCCAGCACCTGCTTGAGTTCATCCGGCGACTGTTCCCATGTCAGCAGAAAATCCTTCTCATGCAGATTGGAATTCAGCGTGTTGATATCCTTAATCAGTTCGTTAACAGTTTTCATATTTCAATCCTGGTCGTGAATGACGGGCTTATTGATTGCTGGTTACCGCTGCGGCAAATGCCAGCGCTGATATTTCACTAACAATAAGCATGCCAATTTCAAAACGACCTGATTAGCCGCGGATGAAACAGTGGAATTATGAGAGGGCTGTCACGAAAAAGTAGCCGCTGTGGCGATGGATAATAAAAATGACGGCGAGCAGTTTTGTTATATGTTTATTTGTACAGGCTGTGTTTTCGCGAAATAAAAGACTTTCGCGAGAGAAGTGCGCCAAATTGATAAAATCATCATCAGAATTATCACATTGATATAAAAATGTGATACCGCCTCCATAATTGACGCAAGAATCGAAAAAGAGAAGGCACCTGCATCAATTATTGCTAAGGGCTGCGGTAGTATCATTACAGAGAAATAAACGTTGTCGTTCACCCAGTTAGCTTTCAGTGAGTGATATTATGATACCTTGCAGTTCGTCATCTATTTTGATGCAGATTCAGCCAACCATTCAACGTTTTGCCCGCATGCTCTCCAGCGTACTCCAGCTTGAAGTTGAGATTGTCGATAATACCCTGTGCCGCGTGGCCGGTACGGGAAGCTACGGTAAATTCCTTGGCCGAAAATTAAATACAGACTCGCGACTTCTTCGTTACATTATTGAAACAAAAAAAGAGAAGGTGGTGACCCATTCGCGTTTCGACCCCTTATGCAAAGGGTGTGAGAGTAAAGAAACCTGCAAAGAAAAGGCCTTCCTGGGTACACCGGTGATTTATCAGGAACAGTGCGTTGGCGTTATTAGCCTGATTGCCCTGACGCGCGAGCAGCAGGAAAGAATCAATGATAACATCACCGAGTTTTCCGATTATGTTCGTCACGTCTCTTCAATATTTGTCTCCCGTTTACTTGAGGATCAGAGCGGCGGCGACAATATCCAGAAAATGTTTTTAACGATGCTTGACAATATGGACCAGGGTGTACTGGTTGTCAGTCAGGAGCAGAAAGTCAAATTTGTTAATCAGGCAGCGTTAAAAATCCTTGGTGTGAGCCAGGGGAATATGGTGGGTAAAGAGATTCACTTTCGGCCTCTGACGTTCGCGCAAAACTTTATTCGCGGTCACGTTCAGCACGTCATTTCTATTGATGATAAGAAAGAGCTTATTATCGGTCAGCTGCATGCCATTCAGGATCAGTGGCTGTTTCTGATGGCGTTTCATCAATCACACTCTTCGGCAGAGATTACCGCGCCGCAGGAAGGGCCGCAGATTGAACAGATGGTCGGCGAGTGTCGCCCAATGCGTCAGTTGAAAAAGCTGATTACCCGCGTGGCGCCCAGCCCATCAAGCGTGATGATTGCCGGGGAAAGCGGAACCGGTAAAGAGGTGGTTGCGCGTGCGGTGCACAAGCTGAGCGATCGCAAAGATAAGCCGTTTATTGCCATCAACTGTGCCGCCATTCCCGAACAGCTACTGGAAAGCGAGCTGTTTGGTTATGTGAAAGGGGCCTTCACCGGCGCGTCAGCCAACGGTAAAACGGGGCTGATTCAGGCCGCTAACCATGGGACGCTGTTTCTCGATGAAATTGGCGATATGCCGCTCACTCTGCAAGCCAAGCTGCTGCGGGCCATTGAATCGCGCGAGATCCAGCCGGTCGGGGCTAGCCATCCGGTACCGGTGGATATTCGAATTATTTCCGCCACCAATCAAAACCTCGATCGGTTTATCGCCGACGGTAAGTTTCGTGAGGATCTCTACTATCGGCTTAACGTCATTCCGTTACGCCTGCCGCCGCTGCGTGAACGTCAGGATGATATTGAACTGCTGATTCACTATTTCCTGCATCTGCATACCCGTCGGCTGGAACTGGTGTACCCGGGCGTAGCGCCGGAGGTGATTACGCTGCTGAAAAGCTACCGCTGGCCGGGTAACATTCGTGAGTTGAGCAACCTGATGGAGTATCTGGTCAACGTGGTCCCATCCGGCGAAGTGATCGATATCTCGCTGCTGCCACCAAACCTGGTGAGCAGCGGTAAAACCGGCGAACGCGAAGGAGCGGCAGGGACAACGGGAGGCAGAGTCGCAAAAGAGGAGGAGGGTGTAACCGGGCTTGAAGAGATGGAACGGCAGATGATACGCGATGCCCTAAGCCGTTATAGCAACAAGAAACAGGCGGCAGACGAATTGGGTATCGGGATTGCCACGCTGTATCGCAAGATCAAAAAATACGAGCTGACCGTTAGCTAAACTCTGGTCCTGGGCTAATGGCTGGAGACAGGAACGCTTTGTCATAATAGAGGAGGAAAGACCCCAACAGATTATACGAGGCTTATCACCTCAAATATCCAATTTAACTTATGTTGATCACAAATGTTGTTCATAGAGAGCATATTTTATAATGCATTGTTTTTGTATGATATTTATCAGCCTTGTCCATTTTGCCAAAAAATTTACTTCATGAACCAATCCCGAATAGCAGCATTGCGACTGTTTTGATGAATTTCGATTCACCGTACTTCGTCTCGGACCAAGCGAACTTGCTCTACGTCCACTTAGTGCCAATGGCATACGTTGTTAAGCTCATGCAGTATGGATTCACGAAGAACATACGTTATTTTTTGTCCTGATTGACTCGGAATGAAAGCTCCTGATGGCTCTCTTTTCACTCGCTGTAGCGATCTGCAAGATAACCGGTTTGTCCCTTAAGCAGCACTGTGATTTTAAACAGCGCCTCGGCTACATCGACGGAACTAAATGTTTCTCGACTATTCTCTAAGGCAACTTGCGGCATTTACAAAAAAGAGCCGGGTTTTACCCGGCTCTTTTTAGCTGATTTCAAAATCTTTTAATTCCCCACCTTCAGCAATCAGATTTGAGATCCGCTTCGGCATTCGCCCCTGACCTGACCATGTTTTTGACTCTCCAGTTTCGTTAGTATATCGATACTTCGCGGGGCGGGGGGAGCGCGTCCTTTTAGCCTTACCCGGAGAGCCAATAGCAGCTAAAAGTTCGGAGGGGTCGATACCCTCATCAAGCATCATCTGACGAAGTGTTTCCAGTTTATCGCGGCGCTGACTTTCATTTGCAAGACGTAATGTCTCTTCTTCTCGTCGTTCTATAAGAATAATTTTAAACTTTTCCAGAACATCTTCCAGTACATCTAATGACATTTCACGAGTCTGAGAACGTAAGGTACGGATATTGTTTAACTGTGTTAGAGCATCTGACATAAAGAGACCTTTTAAAGTTTTTTTGTTGTTCAGCAAATACCAATGTCGACGGTTGCTCATCGACCCGATTTTTCTTACTGAGCATTTTAATGCGATTGGGACATATTGTTATTAACGAGGTTTAGACTACTTATATAAATCTCTTGTCGCAAGAGAAAATTAAGAAGAATGTGCAAGAACTAAATTACAACTCCTACGAAATGTCCATGCATTTTTGAAGGTACTTAAAACTATGATGCCAGGAGTCATCCGGAGAGCCTTTTTATATCCTCATAACTTATTGCTTCAGTCACACCTGATGAGATTTAAAATGAGGAGAGACAGCGCCGCCACTTAGCAAGGTTTTTCACAAATGGCAAGATGGCACGCAGGGGAGAGACACCTGCATTTTGTCAGAAGGTAGCGAATTACTCTCTCTTTATAGAGGTGTTTCTAAAAAAGTGTAATGTAAAAAAAAGCCTGCTGTTAGCAGGCCATAAATGTTTTCAACTCATTTTTTGTTCGATTCTGATAAATAGGGTAAGCATGCAATTAAACGCGGAGCAGAGAGCATGACAAAAATGCTATAAATATTTCCTGGCCGCATCAAGTATCTCCTGTGACGTTAACTCCCTGTCAGTAGCCACGTAAACAATACCATGATCGTCAGTTAAGGAAGGAAAACCTGCAGACATAATCCGAAGATGTGTTTCTTCACCGTTTGGATATTCCTGCCTGATAGAGGATATACCTTCCAGAACGGTCATGACTTTACAGGATTCAGCATTAAAGAAAACAAGGACTTTAGTCATATTCTATTACCCTGTTCTCTCGTGGATATTAACTGGCAGATGCCATTAAGGTCAAAGCCATTACGCACTTCTTATTTAACATGTGGTTAGTTTGTGCTTTTAGACTTTTTATGCAGTAGTACTGCACTTCATCACATCGGTTGGCATACTCATAATTTTGAAAAATATGCTGATCAGATATTATGAATAAACGACTTTCATCTGATTTAAGTTATGGATCTGTCTACTCAGGAATAATCCTTCATCGTTATCGCAGACCCACAATGATTTATTTATCGCAAAGTGTTACGTTTGCAGCAGCAGGACCCTTGTCTCCGCGGTAAATGGCGAATTCAACTTTCTGACCTTCAAATAAAGTTTTAAAGTTGTCGCCATCAAGTGCAGATAAATGGACAAAGATATCTTTGCTGCCATCAAGAGGAGAGATGAAGCCAAAACCTTTGTCTTCGTTAAACCATTTAACCAGGCCCATAATTCTAGAGGTCATACTGACTCCGTTATACATGATTGTATTGATAGTAAACGTATAGGATTAAACATATGGACTCAAAAGAGGGGATATCAACGATAGCGCCTGGTAATGAGAACTGCCCGGAAAATTTCTAACTTTCATTAGTACATCGAACTGATGGGATTCATTAAGGCACAGTGAATCGATATAAGCAAATTATCTTTTAGCCGTCCAGAGGTCCTGTAGGGAAAATAAAAGTGGCTGAATGCCATTTTCAATGTATAGTCTTTACGTGTTTTCAATAAGGAATTGACTTGTCCCATAAAATGACAGGAATTGTCAAAAGCTTTGATATTCTTAGTGGTAAAGGCCTCATCATCCCATCTGATGGACGAAAAGACGTTCTGCTTCACATTTCAGCCGTTAACTCTCGCGAATCAGAATTACTCATCCCTGGAAGCCGCATAGAGTTTTGCCGGATAAACGGTCTCAGGGGGCCTGTGGCTGCGAACATTTATCTTTCCTGATTTTCAGTGTGTCAAAATAGATAGATTAAAACTTAACCACATGTGGTACGGTGAAGCTCATTCATTGAAAGGTTAATGGTTATGTCTGTTATCAATTACGCAATGAAATTCTTCAGCAGTGCGTCTACTGCCACTGCTGCCTGTCCTGTTTGTGGCTTAAAATCAGTACAACCGTTGTCAAAAATCCGGCTCAACCAGACCATGCTTTGCCCCGGATGTAAGGCTCTGTTTATCTCCCGACGCTAGCTCGACCAAAACCGCAGAACAGAGCTCATGTCCTATACTTATGTTAGATTCCGGCAGCTGTTAAATCCCTGATGCCTGACGCCCATCCTGAGAGAACGTTTCTGAACTGATTTCGCAACTGCTCCTGCGCGCTAACGTCGCATCAGAGCAATGCTATGAAAATGATCCCCAGAGCGTGGTTTAACCGCTCCCGTATTCTGATGAATGCTGCCGAAAACATAACGTTTTCGGCGAACGATCCTGCCGGTGAAAGCTCGCCGCGGTCGGAACTCTTTTCGACCGTCCAGATGGAACGCTACGGCCAGAAGCTGGCGCGGACTCATAAAGTATCACCGGATAGGCATCCTTATTATCTTCTGAAACGGCTTGGCGACAATGAGGCCGTCATTACCCAAAACTGCTATGAGCTTAACGCGGGTAAAAAGACCAGTATCATGCCCGCCGGTGAATGGCTGCTGGACAATTATTATCTGATTGAGGAACAAATCCGCACTGTCCGCCAGCATCTGCCGAAAAGCTTTGGCAAAGGTCTTCCGTCGCTTGTATCGCCGTTGAATTGCCCACGAATTTATCATATTGCATCAGAGGCCATTGCTCACGGCGATGGCCGCTGGGATGCCGCCAGCCTGACCAGCTATCTCACTGCCTATCAACAGGTGACGCCGCTGACGCTGGGTGAAGTCTGGGCGTTACCGGGAATGCTGCGCCTTGCGCTGATTGAAAATCTTCGTCGTATCAGTATGGAAGTGATAAAAGCGCAGCAGGACAGAAACCTTGCTGATACGTGGATAACAAGGATTGTCGAATGCGCAGAGAGTGCGCCTGGTGATTTAATCATGGTGGTTGCCGATATGGCGCGCTCCCGACCTCCGTTAACCAGTGCGTTTGTCGCAGAGCTGGTGCGGCGCCTGCAGGGGCATGGCAACGCGCTGTCGTTACCTCTGACCTGGGTTGATCAGTGCCTTCGGGAACAGGGGATCACCACTGACGTTCTCATACATAGTTTCAATCAGCAGCTTGCCGCCAGCCAGCTGTCCGTCAGTAACAGCATCGCGGGCCTGCGTTTATTGAGTGAAACGGACTGGGCTGATTTCGCCGAAACGATAAGCGTTGTCGAACAGGCATTACGCAATGATCCTGCCGGCATCTATCCCCGGATGCACTTCAATACCCGGGATCATTACCGGCACGTAGTTGAGGTTCTGGCCAGGGACAGCGGTCTCAGCGAGCCTGAGGTTGCTGAGAAGGTGCTGGCGCTTTCAGAGGAAAAAGCGCCCGATACACCGGAACATCATGTTGGTTATTATCTTGCGGGCGAAGGTCGACAGGCGCTGGATATTCATCTCCTGGCAGACGCCTCAAGGCTCATACGCTTGCGGCACAGTTTCAACAGAATAACCCTGCTGTCATGGCTTGGAAGCCTGGCGTTGCTGACAACCGCAGCGACCGCAGCAATATTGCACGAAACCGCCATGCAGGGCGCAGACTGGCTATTGATCGCGGTGATATTACCTCTGATTATCGCATTAACTCAGTTAATGAGCGATTTGCTCAGTGATGCAACCACCCGTTTTCGCGTTCCTCGACCCTTGCCGGGGATGGATTTTTCAGCCGGTATTCCCGCTGACAGTGCCACCATGTTAGTCATTCCCTGCATGTTGACCAGCCACGAAAGTTTCAGCCAGCTCCTCACCAGTCTTGAAGTCTGCTGGTTGGGGAATGAAAACGAAAATCTCAGGTTCGCGCTGCTCACTGATTTTGCTGATTCTGAAAATGAACCCTCGCCGGAAAGTCACGCGCTGCTCAGACAGGCTATCGCCGATACGCAGGCGCTTAATCGCCGCTACCCCTCCGGCCGACCACGTTTTTATCTGTTACATCGCCAGCCTGAATGGAACCCCTCGGAAGGAGCGTGGATGGGCTATGAACGCAAGCGGGGAAAACTGGCGTTACTGAACAGCTGGTTGCGCCATCCCGGAACGCAATTCGTCAGCGTTGCAGAGATGCCTGCCCACCTTTTACCGGGTCACATAAAATACGTCATTACCCTGGACAGCGATACGGTGCTCCCGCGCGATACGGCACACAAACTCATCGCGACGATGGCGCATCCGCTGAATACGCCTGAGTATGATCCGGTACGCCAGAGGGTTGTCAAAGGATTCGGTATTTTACAGCCCGGTCTTGCGGAGGAGATACCACGCAACGGTCAGGGGCGTTACGCAGCCCTGCGCAGCAGCGTACCGGGCAATAACCCTTATTCGATGATGTCTTCGGATATTTATCAGGATCTCTTTGGGGAAGGCTCGTTTGTGGGCAAAGGGATTTACGATGTTGATATTTTTATGCAGGCCACTACCAACATCTGCCCGGAAAATCTGGTACTCAGCCACGATCTGCTTGAAGGATGCTATGCACGTTCGGGTCTGCTGAGCGAGGTGTTACTGTACGAACAGTACCCTAATAATTATCTGTCGGATGTTGCACGACGTTCACGCTGGATCCGGGGTGACTGGCAACTGCTTAACTGGCTAAAACCACGCGTCAGAAAAGCCGATGGAACCCGGGTCAGGAATCCGCTGACCGCGCTTTCTTACTGGAAATTACTCGATAATCTACGTCGCAGTCTGGTCGCCCCCTCCTTACTGATATTGCTGTTCTTCGCTCTGCTTTGGGTACCCAACCCGGTTTACTGGCTGGGCATACTGTTGCTGATATGGCTGTTGCCAGCCATCCTCTGCATCAGCCACGACCTTCTGCATAAACCTCTGCGTCGCCGCGTGAAGCCGCATCTGTTAATGGTGGGGGCGGGCGCGCTAAAGCGTCTGTCAGGTATCAGCCTTAATTTTGCGATACTGCCGCACGAAGCCGGATATTCGCTGAAAGCGATCGCCGTGACGCTATGGCGACTGGGGATAAGCAGGCGTCACCTCAGCCAGTGGGTCAGCCACAGCCAGGACAGCAGTCAGGCCAGACCCACTGTTGCACGTTTTTATCAGGCGATGTGGCTGAACGTTGCCGGTGGCGTGGCGCTGACAATACTGACCGGACAATTTGCCCCGCAGCTGCTGGGGATTGCGTTACCGATCGGTTTGGTATGGTGTGTGGCACCGCTGCTGATGAGCTGGCTGAGTCGCCAGCCCGTGCGTAAGGTTTTTTCGCCTAATCAGGAACAAAAACAGCTGTTACGCCAGACAAGCCGTGAAATCTGGGCTTTTTTTGAAACATTTGCCACAGCAAAAGAGAACTGGCTTCCGCCTGATAATTATCAGGAAATACCACAACCGACGGTGGCACACCGAACTTCTCCTACCAATATTGGTCTTTCACTTATGGCTAACCTGACGGCATGGGACTTTGGCTACCTGCCTGGCGGAGAGGTGCTCCGGCGCGTGTCGCTCACGCTCGACACGATGGATAAAATGGAGCACTACCGGGGCCATCTCTACAACTGGTATGACACCCGTACGCTGGCCCCCCTAAGTCCACGCTATATCTCCAGCGTCGACAGCGGCAATATGGCCGGGCATTTATTGACCCTTCGTGCAGGCCTGTCCGCCATGCGTCATCAGCCTGTTTTAAGCAACCAACAGATACTGGCAGGACTGAACGATACGCTGGATATTCTGGAAAAACAGTGGGGTAAGAACCCACCTGACAGCCTGAGACTGCTGCGCAAGCATTGCCTGAACGCGGTGTCGCTCTCTCCGCAGGCGCTTTTCAGCGAACTGAAAAGCATGCGCACCCAGTGCAACCATCTGACCAGCGCATGTCATCAGGGATCTCCTCTTCAGATGCGCTGGGCTGGACATCTGGAGCATCAACTGGTTCAGCTTTGCCATGAGTGGTCTCTGTTGCTTGGCTGGTTGCCTGCATCCTGGAATGAACAGACGCTGCCGACGCTGAGCGAGCTTGCCCGTCCGACATTAACCGGTACAGGAACGCCTCCGGCGTCAGTGGCGGAGCAGGCCCGAATGCGACTCAATATTATCACCGAGCTGGAACAGCGGCTGGATGAGCATGCCCGGATGGATTTCGCCTTTCTGTACAGTGAAGCAACCAGTCTGCTCAGCGTCGGTTATAACTGTGACACCAATATGCCTGACAAAAGCCACTACGATCTCCTGCCATCTGAAATCCGCCTGACCAGTTTTCTTGCCATTGCGACTAATCAGCTGCCTCTTAAAAGCTGGTACGCGCTGGGTCGATTGTTTACCACGATTGATAATGAAACTGCCCTGATGTCATGGAGCGGATCCATGTTTGAATATCTGATGCCGAATCTGGTGATGCCCACCTGGCCCGGCAGCCTGCTCGATGAAATGAGTCAGTCGGCGGTTATGCGCCAGATTAACTGGGGGAAAGAACGCGGGGTACCATGGGGTGTTTCAGAGTCTGGCTATCATGCTTTTGATGTTCAGCATAATTATCAGTATCAGGCATTTGGCGTACCGGGTCTCGGTCTGCGCAGGGGGCTTGCCGATGACATGGTTGTTGCTCCTTACGCCACGCTGCTGGCGCTGATGGTTTCCCCACAGAGAGCCTGTGAGAACCTGTTCAGGCTGCAAAAAAATGGTGCACGCGGAGAATACGGTTTTTATGAAGCGCTGGACTATACCCCCTCACGTCTTGCAACCGGTCAGCTCTATGCGGTGGTACAGTCCTGGATGGCGCATCACCAGGGTATGGCATTTCAGGCGCTGGCTCATGTGCTGCTTGACGCCCCCATGACTGAACGCTTTATGTCCAGCACGGTATTCCGGTCAGCGAGTCTGCTGTTACAGGAGCGCGTGCCGGATGCGGTCGATCTGTACAGTCCGCGCCGTCATTTTGAATCTCATGAGGGCAGGGTCAAACCCGTCCGCTATGAACCCCGTATTTTCTATAGCGTGGATACCCCCACCCCGGATATTCAACTGCTGTCCAACGGCCATTATCATCTGATGTTGACCGCGGGGGGCGGTGGTTACAGTCGCTGGAATGATATTGCACTAACCCGCTGGCGCAGTGATACCACCCGTGATAACTGGGGAGCATTTTGCTACTTCCGCGATACCCAGACGGGAGATGTGTGGAGCAATACCTGGCAACCGACAGGCTACACCAGCGGACAAGACGAGGAAGTGTTATTCACCGATGCGGGGGCAGAATTCAGACGCAGCTTCGGGGGACTCAGCGTCAAAACTCAGGTGGTGATCTCTCCGGAGGATGATGTTGAATTGCGACGGCTCACACTGATTCATCGTGGTCGCAAACCTCGCTCTCTGGAGCTGACAACCTATGCTGAAGTGGTACTGGCACCTGATTTCAGCGATCTGGCACACCCGGCATTCAGCAATTTGTTTATTCAGACTGAGCTGGCTCCTGAGCGTGACGCTATTCTTTGCCACCGGCGCCCGCGCTCACCGGATGAACCGGGCCCTTGCCTGTTTCACATGATGGTGGTGCACGGCGATAACCGACATAACGTGTCGTTTGAAACGGACAGGGCAAGCTTTATTGGACGTGGCAGAAACCCTGCGAATGCCCTGGCAATAGAGGCGGGAGGGACGCTAAGCAACACGTCGGGCTCGGTGCTGGATCCGATACTGGCAATTCGCCACGCCATCATTCTGCAGCCGGGGCAGCCGGTTACGATTGATATCATTTATGGCATCAGCGAGACCCGTCAGCAGAGCCTGGCGTTGCTGGAGAAATATCGCGATTACCCTATCGCCGATCGCGTCTTTGAACTGGCCTGGTCTCACAGTCTGGTGGTATTGCGCCAGATGAACGCCAGTGAAGATGATGCCACGTTGTTCAATAGTCTCGCCAGCGCTGTGCTTTATCCTGTCCAGGAGCTGCGAGCCGAAGGCCAGGCGATCGGCCGCAACCGGCGTGGCCAGTCCGGACTGTGGGGCTGGGCAATTTCAGGGGATCTGCCGATAGTGCTGCTGAGTATAACCAGCGAGGAAAGTATCACCTCAGTGACCACACTGATTCAGGCACACCGTTACTGGAGACAGAAAGGGCTGGATGTTGATTTGGTTATCCTGAATAACAGCCCCGGCGGCTACCAGCAGGGATTACAAAATCAGATTATGGAGTTAATTTATGCCGGGTCTGAAGCCAGTCTGCTGGATAAAAAGGGCGGGCTTTTTGTCCGGAACGGTGAGCATCTCTCCGCTGAGGATAAGTTGCTTTTGATGAGCGTGGCCTGTCTTTATCTTGATGACCGCGCAGGGGGTATTAATGAGCAGCTTAACCAGCGTATTCATACCCTGAAATCGCCGGCAAGGGCATTCATTCCGCGTGCTGTGCGCGACCGTAATCAACATACGGACTGGAGCCCTGATACCAGTCAGTTATGCCATTTCAATGGGTACGGTGGATTTTCTCAGGATGGGCGGGAGTATCAGATCGTCCTTCGGGAAAATGCGCTTACACCGGCTCCCTGGTCGAACATACTGGCAAATTCTCGTTTTGGCTGTGTGATCTCAGAGGCAGGGCAGGCCTATACCTGGTATGAGAATGCCCATGAATACCGGTTGACGCCGTGGGAGAACGATCCGGTGAGCGATCGCAGCGGCGAGGCATTTTACCTGCGCGATGAAGAGAGCGGGGAGTGCTGGTCGCCGACAGCTTTACCTGTTCGCGGACACGGTGATTACCTGACCCGCCATGGTTTTGGCTACAGCGTTTTTGCCCATCGTGAGAGTGGTATAGACAGCGAGTTGACGGTCCTGGTTGCTGAAGAAGATCCGGTTAAACTGGTGCTCCTGACGCTCAGCAACTCCTCGGGACGGACACGTCAACTTTCCGTCACAGGCTATGTAGAGTGGACGCTCGGAGAAACACGAACGCGCTCAGCCCCTCACATTGTGACACATGTGGCCAGAACGCCCGGCGGCTGCGGGGTGCTTGCGAATAACTTTTATGGTGATAATGGTGGCGGCCGAACTGCATTTTTTGCCGTCAGCGGTAATGACTGTTCTCTGACAGGGGATCGCCGGGAGTTTATTGGCCGTAATGGTTCCCTTCACGCCCCTTCGGCCATGAAACTGCAAAAGCTTTCTGGTAAGACGGGGGCCGGTCTGGATCCCTGCGGAGCGGTGCAATCGGCGGTTACATTAATTGACGGGGACCAGAGGACGTTTATTTTTATCCTCGGCGCAGAGGAGAATGATGTCTGTGCTCAGGAGACGCTGGCCCGCTACATGAACGAGGATACGGTCCGCCAGGAGCTGAACCGGATTCATAATCACTGGCACAATGTTCTCGATAAAATCGTAGTTAACACCCCCGACACGTCCGTAAATTTACTGGTTAATGGCTGGCTGTTGTATCAGACGGTCGCCTGCCGTCTTATGGCCCGGAGTGGCTACTATCAGTCTGGCGGTGCATTTGGTTTTCGCGATCAGCTGCAGGATACGCTGGCTCTGAGCCACGCTGCTCCGGACCGGATGCGTGAACAGATAATACTCTGTGCATCACGGCAGTTTATCGAAGGGGATGTGCAGCACTGGTGGCACCCGCCACACGGCAACGGTGTGCGTACCCGCTGTTCCGATGACTATCTTTGGCTGCCGCTTGCTGCTTGCCACTATGTTGAAACGACGGGGGATATGGATGCACTGGAAATACGCATTCCTTATCTGGAGGGACGCTCGCTTCAGCCTGGTGAAGAGTCTGTCTATGACACGCCGGTCATCAGCGGCACCGAAGAGACACTCTGGTTACACTGCGTCAAAGCTATTCACTATGGACTTCGCTTCGGGGAGCATGGCCTGCCGCTGATGGGGGCTGGTGACTGGAATGACGGGATGAACCGGGTGGGTATCGAAGGCAAAGGTGAAAGCGTCTGGCTGGGCTTCTTCCTGTACGACATTTTGCAGCGGTTTGCAGCGCTGGCGGAGCGCAGGCTGGATGAAAGCGTCGCCGCGATGTGCCGTTCACAGGCTCTGCGCCTGCAAAGTAATCTCGAAGCCCACGCCTGGGATGGGGAATGGTACCGGCGCGGGTATTTTGACGATGGTACTCCCCTGGGATCGAAAACCTCACAGGACTGCCGGATTGATGCGATTGCGCAGAGCTGGTCTGTATTGTCCGGCGCCGCGAGCCCGGGACGGTGCGCAAAGGCCATGCAGGCGCTGGATAAGCACCTTGTGGATAACGAAGGAGGGCTGATCAAACTGTTAACGCCTCCTTTCGACGGACACGGTCCAAATCCGGGCTACATACAGGGGTACCTGCCCGGCGTGCGGGAAAACGGAGGGCAGTATACGCATGGCGCCATCTGGGCAGTGATGGCCTTTGCCCGAATGGGGAATGCCGAACGAGCCTGGCAACTCTGGTCAATGCTCAGCCCTGTAAATCATACCCTGAATGCGGACTCTGTCGGGATTTATAAAGCTGAGCCTTATGTCATGAGTGCTGATGTCTACAGCGTCGCTCCCCATACCGGACGTGCAGGGTGGAGCTGGTATACCGGTTCCGCAGGCTGGGCCTGGCGTTTACTTACCGAGGAATTACTGGGGATAAAACGTTCCGGCACTGACTTTAGTGTTCATGCCAGGTTACCGGATGAGTGGTCGTCTTTTTCTATGGCATATCAATATGGTGAAAGCCATTATCAGATTAGTGTTTCACGCGGCGATGCAGAATATTGCGTGACGCTGGATGGTGTTCTCCTCCCTGATGACAGAATACCGCTGAAGGATGATGGACAAAACCATACGGTTGAGATCATTCAGAACTGACACTGATCCCGGAGGTGCATTAACGTCTGCCGTTAATGCGCTGATTATCCCTGAGAACATCAATCGCAGTCTGCATGGCGATTTTGTCATCCCGCCTTTTTTGTTTGTCCTGCATGACCTGAAGGTATTCCAGCAAGGTGCGGGTATTAATCGGTCGGCCCTGTTTACCCACAGCCAGCACGGCTTCGCCAAGAATAATTTTCACAGGCGGTAGTTGTGCCGGATACCAGTCAAGGGTGTCTTCTGATTTCATCTTAAATTTCTCACGGAAGGGTAGTGTACCATAAATCAGACGTTCAATTTTCAATATCTGATAACCTCATTCAGACACAACTTAACATAACTTATGCCAGTTATTTTTATATTAAAGCGTATAATAATTACTATATTTCTCAGAGAATTATTTATGTCTTATACAAATGGGCTCAGGTATTTTAAAGAAAGACCGGTTCATGTTGCCTGCCCGGTATGCGCATACAGAGCCGATCAGAAAGCAGGTAAACTAAGAAAAGATGCGGTTCTTGAGTGCCCTGCCTGCGGACTGTTGTTCAGACCTTCAGAATGCTGGTGTATCGGCGGCTGAACGGCTTCTGCCACGTAACGTCAGTGATGTCGGAAAATGACAACGTTCCTCCTGTACTGCAGTTGTCGAGGGTATGATAATGAAATCTAAAAAATCTGTTTTTATTGAAGGACATATCCTGTCGAACAGCTGTCACGGGCAGGCTGGCCAACCTTTCTGTATTCACCGGGTCAGGTTTAGTAATGGTAAATATGCGATTATTCGGGTGGCATCCGGGATATGTTTCAAACCAGGCGAAATTATTCAACGAAACGATTGTGAGTGGTTTTATAAACTTACCAAAATTCGGCTTCTTTCTTTTGAGTACCTTGATGATGATGAATCAAGAAGACAATTTCTTGAGTATCAATGATAAAACATGGATTTATAACAAAATAACTTTGCTGGCTTACAATTCATTACTGACTCTTTAAATTCTTTACCAGTCATTGCAAAGTTATTTTTTTCTGAATTTAGATGACTTTAAATTGTCTAAAACAAAATGTACCGCTAAAGACAAATTGCTTCATTGTTTTCCTTTTGCGTTATAACCTTCATTAGCATTAAGGAAATTTATGGCACAGACTTTTACTCATAATTTACTTCATCCTCGCCACTGGCTTACCTGGTCTGGTTTGGGTCTGCTGTGGCTTCTCGTTCAACTTCCTTACCCAGTTTTACATACTCTGGGCTCTGGCCTTGGAAAAATATCCAGACCCTTTCTGAAACGCCGGGAAGGAATTGCGATTAGAAATATCGAACTGTGCTTTCCCGAGATGACACCGTTTGCCCGGAGCCAGATGGTCAATAAAAACTTTGTTTCTCTCGGGCTGGGACTGATGGAAACAGGAATGGCCTGGTTCTGGAGCGATGCGAGAGTCAAAAAATGGTTTGATGTCGAAGGGCTTGAAAACCTGACCGGCGCGACAAAAGGAGTAATGGTTGTCGGGATTCATTTTATGTCCCTTGAGTTGTGTGGAAGAGTAATGGGGTTATGCCATCCTATGATGGCAACGTATCGCCCACACAATGATCCATTAATGGAATGGGTACAGACAAAAGGGCGTATGCGTTCAAATAAGGCTATGATTAATCGACGTAATTTATCAGGTTTTGTTCATGCGCTAAAAGCAGGTGAAGCCGTTTGGTTTGCACCAGACCAGGATTATGGGTCTAAGGGAAGCGTTTTTGCACCTTTTTTCTCGGTAAAAAAAGCAGCCACGACGAACGGAACGTATGCTCTGTCAAAACTCGCTGGTGCACACTTGATCACACTTAGCATGGTTCGACGTAGCGATAAAAAAGGTTATCACATGTATATCAGCAATCCGTTGGCAGGTTATCTAGGGGAAGATAAGGTCGCCGCAGCGGCTTATATGAACAAGATCATCGAGCGTGAAATTCTCCGTGCTCCTGAGCAATACCTGTGGATGCATCGCAGGTTCAAAACGCGTCCTGAAGGCGAAGTTTCTTTATACAAATGAACAACTCAACTTGTCATGAGCCAGAATCTATCTTTCTTGCCACTGCGTATTTGTAAAAATGCGATAAGGAATTTTCGATCGGATTCATGTTAACGATGGCTTGACTGACAGCCAAGGTTAATCAATTGAACCGGTTCGGATTTGAAGGTCCGTTTTTCGCTCATAGTGGACAGTTTAATCCCTATGAGCTCCCATCACTCTTCATTGGCTCATATGTGGCTTTCGAGAGCTCCGCTGCTGTCGGCCTGTCAGCGATACCTGCGCAGCAAACACGCCGCGCATATACGGTTTGGGCTTAACTTTTATCAAACGCTTAGACTACTTTTCACCTGCCGAATTTTTTGGATAAAAGCCATCATTGCCAAAGCAACATCGAAAAACGCTTAATTAAAAGTGCTCACGCCTGCATCCCCTTACCCCGTGCCAGGTTAATCCTGTCAACGCATTCCCTAAACGCTTTGACTTGCTCTGGAGAGAGCTCAGATTCATCAATGTTGGCCAGAAGAGCATTGAGGGAGCGCTCAATATCATTTTTTGCTAATCGTAAACAGATAACCTTAACCCAACGTGGCGAGAACTTGCTGAGGCCGATTGCTCTTGTGATTCGTAATTTCATGCCATGCCTCTCAACCACCAGTGTGGAGGTTTTCATACTCGCTTATAACACGCATTGGATAGGCCTTCTGTTATTATTTCACCTGCAAGCTGACAATAGGCATTGCGCCTGGGACCAACCAGCTTTCAGCGAACATCAAATTTGGTTGTCCAGCCTGATGCGCAAGCGCTACGTCATACCAGAGAGTTACTAGCTTAACTTATGGCAATTTTAATGATCTGATACAGGTTGGGATGTCAGCTTTGTGCCTGAAGCGGACCTGTTTGAATAGCCTGGAACGATAGTACCCGTCAGTCTGGAGACTTCTCAGCCTGCTTTGTTGTCATTGTCATACCGCACGAATTACTCATTCATCACTCTTTAACTGATTAAAAGTTTGTTATATGGTTTTATCTAGTGCACTATATAATCATCTACAAGATAACGGATTGGCATATGAGCATGCAGTCACGACAGGAAATAGGGACACAACTTTCGTTTGCCCTCTATGGTGCGGCGAGCCGCATGAACCGGTTACATAAGCCGTTGCTGGACCCGCTGGGGCTAACCTTTCCCCAGTATCTGGTCATGCTGGAGTTGTTTAACGGAACCCCACGCACCGTGGGTGATATCGGGAATAAGCTCGGCATGGATACCGGCACCATTACCCCCCTTCTCAAACGGCTTGAGGCTGCCGGACGCATAGTTCGCATGCGGGATCGCGCTGACGAAAGGCGAGTCCTCATTACTCTTACGGATGACGGGCTCGCTTTGCAAAGCGAGCTGTGGCACGTAACCGAAAAAATCAAATCAGCCTGTCAGTTATCGGATGCGAAGCTCGAGGAGTTACGAGATACCCTCAATAACTTTGCCCATCCCGCTGATAACTGATCATCCTCCACTCAGACAAAAGGTACTGGTATGAAAATAGGCATTATTGGCGCTGGAAACATTGGTGCGACTCTGGCACATAAGCTCTCTGTGCAGGGCCATGAGGTCAAACTGGCTAACTCAAGGGGACCGGAAACAATTGCAGAGATTGCGCGAAGAGCTGGGGCACTGGCGGTTGAGCGTCAGGAAGCCGTACGAGATGTGGATGTCATCATCCTCTCTACGCCCTTTGATAAGCATGCTGAACTGGCTGAACTCTTGCGTGATGTTCCGGAGAGCGTGATCGTCATTGATACGTCTAACTACTATCCCTTCCGCGACGGGGACATTGAAGAGATCCGTGAAGGCAAACCTGAAAGCGTGTATGCCAGTGAAATAGTCAAACGCCCTCTTGTCAAAGCCTGGAACGCTGTTCTGGCCGAGACGCTTAAAGATAAAGGGCTGGTTGCCGGTTCACCCTCACGTATCGCTATTCCGGTTGCCGGCGACAGTACGGTAGCAAAATCTGTTGCACTAGAACTGGTCAGTCAGACCGGTTTCGATGCAGTTGATGCCGGTACGCTTAGCGAATCATGGCGGCAACAGCCCGGCACGCCAGCCTACTGTACTGAGCTAAAAACCGGAGAGCTTGAAGCAGCCCTTAAGGCAGCGGATAAAACTCGCGCTCCACTAAACAGAGATGCGTTGATCAAGGAGTTTATGTCTGCAGGCGAACAACTCACTCATGATGCCATCGTTAAACGTAACCGTGCAGTAACGGCCTGAGCCAAAAAGGGGATGTTATGATTAATTATGAAAAGTACCGGATTGCTGTTCTGGGAACCGGCCATATCGGTAAAACGCTTGCTCGCAGTCTCGCCTCTGCCGGTCACTCCGTTAACCGGCCATGTGCAGGCCGGTAGCAAAGGAGGGCGCGTGAGCATCACACGCTATCGGTCCAGCGGTGCGCTGGGCGATATCCCAGGACGCGCATTGCCTTTTCGCTGCTGAGTGCTGACTCATTACCTACAAAATTTTTACGCTGTTCAACGCCTGGATAGTAGCGGTCCAGAAGTTCCTGTGTGGGGGTTCGCATGCAGGTCACATCGCTGGTAATAAAGAACTCATCTTTACCCCTGACATCATATTCGACAGCTTTCTCAATCGCCTGGGCTACATCCCGGACGTCAACATAAGTCCACATATTCCATTGCCTTACGGCAGGATCGTTCTGCCAGCTTTCAAACTGCGCGTACTCTTCCGGCGCCATAACATTAGAAAGCCGCAGACAGGTAATGCGCATGTCAGCGTTATTAAGGCAGAACTGACGGGCCATCTCTTCACCCAGCACTTTAGTCAGCGCATAAATGCTGATCCCCCGGGCCGGGTAGTGCTCATCCACCGGAACATAGGGGGCATCCCACTGGTCGTAAGGCACGCCGGTAGGGACTTCGCTCGATGACCAGATGATATTTTTTATTCCCAGCCGCCTGGATGCCTCAAATACGTTGAAGGTAACCAGCATATTATTTCTGAACTCGTCAGAATCAGGGATCATTCGGGGGTGAGGAATACTGGCAAGGTGAACCACGGCATCAAAGGCTGCAGGTTCAGGTCGTGAATAAACGTCTTCCCCGACGGAGGAAAGTGCGTCGAGCGTTGCACCAAAATCCTCTAAATCCGCGATCATCGCTGGATGGGCATCGGTTACGGGCTCTTTTTTATCGATGAGAAACAGGTCATAACCGGCTTTCTCAAGCCATTCTACTGTCACCCTGCCAATTTTCCCTGAAGCACCGGTAATGGCTATACGTTTTTTATCTGACATACTTCGTCCTTATGGTTGAGGTGCAAATCAACCCTAAGTTTTGTCGACAAAAAACAATATGTGATGAGACAGACTAAAAGCTTCTATTAATTCAATTCATCAATCGAAGTTTGTTTGTAGAACAGGCAGAATCCGTGAACTGATAAGAGGGCTTACACTGAAGCTCCAAAAATGAATGTCCGCTTATCGCTCACAGCGGACATTTAAACTGGTCAATTTATCCGCACCGAGCCAGAATCGGGCGTGGCTAAACAGTCTGAGTTGATCAATGGGGAAACAGATCAAATGCTTAGAGGCGGTGCCTGATGTCCAGACCTATCAAATAGGCTTGCTCCTATCACCATTCCTCACGCCTTGCCGGTGAATCAAACTCCTTTTCTACAAAATTCGTAGGCTTTGTATAAGTTGAAAGAGGTGCAGAACTGAGCGAAATCTCCACCCCTAAAATATTTAACACTTTGTATAGACGCTCAAAACTTGCTTTTGAAGGATTTGCTTCAAGGCGAGCATAAGTCTGCTGAGTTACACCCAACATGGCAGATAATTCTCTTTGAGTTAATCCTTTTGATTTACGAAAACCAATTAAAAGTGGACGTAACTGGCTTAGAAGTCTAACGGGAAAAATAGTATCCATAAGTACGTGGCCATATCGATTTCTTCATAATAAATTCAATCCTCGTAAAAAACAGCCTGTAAGGTGTTTTATTACTTTACAGTTTAAAAGGTGTAAGGATGAACTCGTTGTTTAACTAGTACTGCTTGAATTTTAAAGGTTGCATTTCGCTCTGGCTGGGATTATATTTATTAAGGACTAGCATATAGTGGTGTACGCTGTTAACCTCATTGTAATGAGGCTGATCAGGGTATGAAGGGAGAGGGCGGACTCTGCTTCGCCCTCTCTCTTTCATGAACTTATTTAACTTTAAATATTTTTTAAAAGTCATTGCTTTATTGCAATGGTTTTATTAAAAATCCCAATCAATGTGTTTATTTTTTCATTTATCTTAATTTGCTTTTTCTCTTGTTCGAGAGAAAGTTTCCTGAATTCATTTTCCCTGCTCGGCACGGCAATTATCAATTCTTCATAAATCTCCTTTGCTCCTGATACTTTTTCCAACTCGCTGCTGTATTTTTCAATAAGAGTTCTTATTTGAATGTTTACATTGCTATGTTCATGACTGGTAGCACTTGAAATAAATTGACAGGGGCTTTTTTTGGGTGCCTCAATTAACTCTACATTTTCCTTTACGACATTGAATTCAGATGTAGCTGAGTATAAATATTGATACGCACCTAATTTTCTTACTTTATTTAATAATCCCTTTCTAACCAGACCTTGAATTTGGTTATAAGCAAAAGCTTTTGCTTTTAAATAATTTTTCGGAAGTGAAAATCGCTCGATAAGAATTTTCGCTACTTCGTTACTGGTGAAGTTATCTTTGCCAATATAGATGATTGCAGAAAATATGTACGACTCAGGGTTGGTTACTCTACTATTCATATCACTAAAAAAAGGCTGTTAACTTAGGATTGCTAAGTATACAACAATGACAGATACTTAGACAATCTAAGCATCCGAGGCCGATGAAGATGATTCAGTGTCAGAAAAAAACCCGATACCAGAACGACTTAAAGAAGCGAGATGCAGGGCGGGACTATCACAGCGCTCTCTGGGGCTACTTATTGGCTTTGATCCCGCATCGGCTAGTAGTCGTATGAATCACTATGAGAAAGGGCGCCATGTCCCCGACATTGATACGCTTCGACGGATGGCGGCAGAGTTAAACGTGCCGTTGAACTACTTTTTTTGTGATGATCAGACGACAGCAGAACTTGCATTACTCATATCCCGAATGACAGAGGAAGAGCGAAGTAAACTTATCGAAGCACTCAAAACGTCTTCAGGTGACAACACTGCTGACAAAAAATGATGTTGTACAAACGCCTGCTAAACTTTGAAGGTAACAAAAGTGCAGTGCAATAAACCAAGCAGGGCATTACAGTAGTAGACGCCCTCTGAGAAAATGGGCTCTAATGAGTGGGCGTTGAAAGTTGCAATGCTCATCTTTCGAATAGAGCAAGGTGTTTATTCATGAGTTCGTAGTGCGAATATACCGCTATATCTATCATTGATCTTTTTTCCTTTTGTGTAATTCCATGATCAAATGCGGAGCAAGAAGGCTTTCTACCGGTATAACCGTATTGACTTTTACCGCTTTGACAATTTCAATCAATGACAAGGTATTCTGAGCTAGTTGTTCGCGAAGCTCTTTATTCTCTTCCTGTAACTGCTGATTACGACCAAGCAAGGCCTGCCGAGTCTTACGGTTCACATACTGCTGTTTTTCTTTGGGACGAAGATTCAGAGGCGATAGTTGTTGATCGACATAGGCTGCAATAAGACGCCTTCGTTCAATGTTACTTAATGTACTTAAGCCACCATTAATGATTCCTTTTGATTTAAGTCTGGCATGTAAGTTTTTAGCTGAAATAGGCGATTTATCAAACCCTTCAATCAACATCAACTGGAGTTCATGCTCTATCTGAGTATCCAATTCTTTACCACGCATTAGTTTTCTTCCTCTTTGTTTTTATGGTGCTCGAGGGCAAATAATTGAGCTAAAGTACGAATTTCACCTTCCACTTTTATCTCTCCAGACAGAATCTCTTGAGCAGAGAGAACTTGTAACAAGTTTGAGCGCCTGCGTAATTGCTCGCTTAAGGCATCCAGGTGAGTTAGATTTTCTTCGATATTGCCTTGTATTAACTGGTTGTCTGGAAGGGCCGCGATATACTGTTCAAAAGCGAGCGAAGCCTCGTTTAATGCCCGACCTTTTACTGCAATAGTTGAGTATTCATCAATACGACCTGTCAACGTGAAATGCTCACAGGGTTTCAATGCTTGGCACTTCATTCGATAAGGGCATCCCCACAAGTTAACGTCTCTCATGCAGGAGCCCAGTTTTAATGGATGCAATACCGCATGCCTTTGTACCATCTCAGACGCTTGTAATGGCCCTTCATTTTTACTGATTTCCTCGAAAGCAGCGGCTATGTCTTCGAATAATCCATCCCCTGACGACGCTTCAATGAAACCAGCAACATCGTTACGATCATCAAAGGTATGCAGGTTTGCCTTTATGTTGGTTTCCAGAGTTTGGGTACTATTAAACGTCATTAAACCGCTTTGCTTTACCATATCGAGAGGTGAATCAACGTCAACAGCAGTAAATGCTGACTGCTCCGGTACGGTTGGAACTAAAGGGGTTAGAGAAGCTGCTTTTCGCCGTTCCTTGAGAGCCAGGTGCTGATAATGCTGATTTTGAGTAATATCAACACGCCCCATCAACATCGCTTGTAAGTGGTCTGAGATCTCTGCAATTGCGAGAAAAGTATTAATGTTGTGTCGAGGGATATGCGTTCGGAGCTGAGTAGGGCGGCCGTCATCTTCAAGCAACCTGTATTTGCTGAAAACAGATACATAGCCAGCAACGTTACCTAGAAATTTGTTTAGGCCGTTATTATTTAGTGGTAGTGGCGTGGCTTTTAGTTGCAACACTCTCTTGAGAGTCAGTGATCCTTTGGGGAAAAGGAACAATAGCTCTTCATATTTAATCTCATATCTTTTGCCATTTTCTGCCCATGCATGAGTACAGGGAGTATTTGCACTGCTATCACCGAATTCACTTTTAAGAAAATGACTAAGATCAGACTTTGTAAAATATTTTTCTTTTTCATTACCTGATTTAAGGATGACTTTTGCCGGTATAAAGCCACGTTTCTCTAATGCTTTCGAAGCTTTATCACGTAAGCCTGCACGCCCCCGAAGCTCTGATGAGGACTGGACCATGTGTTTTACAATATCATCAAGCTCAACGAGTTCACTGGTAATATCACTGATTGGCTTTGGTAAATAATCAGAAAATTTTTTTGATCGTAAATATTCGATATGTTTGCGAAACTCAGTTGTTAGTAACTTCACCGACTTAAATATATTTTCGACCAGAGGTACAGCTAAAGGCTCGACCCAATGCGTTCGTTCGCCAGCCCCCTTAACACCAACATAGCGTATGCCAAGAAAATAATCTGGCAATCCTTTATTCCGCAGACGTTTGCTGAGATCAGAGTTATCTATATGTCGTTTGACCAAGGCATCCTGTCTGAGATTGAATGCCTCAACAGAACGGAATCCAGTGACGATCAGTAACAGAAGACAATTGAGGGCTATCTTTTCAGTACTGCTTTCAATTCGCTGGATTAACGACACGATATTGAGGAAACCTTTAATGGTAATCAGTGTATCTTCACCATCAGTGGAAGTATCATCCAGCTTGTCTTTTTCTTTTAGTGAGATTGTTTCCCGGGCTTTCCGGGTCAAATTAGTCTGATTGGTATAACAATCATCGGAAACATATTGCAATGTTACTAATGTGAAGGCGTGATGGTTTACTAATTTCTGAATCTTAACACAACGCCCCTTGTAGTTGGCTAGGTTGGTATCACCTGGCCGGGAAGCTGCACTCAGAGTATCCATTGCGCTACGTACGACATCTGTAGTCAGATAGATGGGATGTGTTTGCCCAGTTAACTTAATGAGAGCGCAGTACCATCGTTTCAAAATAATCAGCGTTGCGACAGCAACCGCAGAGGAAATACTGCGATTTCTCCCTCGATAGACGAGTACGAGCATCGCTTTCATGAACAACTGATAAGGCTCGGATACTGTATGGCGATCATCGATCCCTTTGAGCCGGTTAACCTCATCAAAACGTAATAAATTAGCCCCATTGCCACGTAACCAGCCGGAGCCTTTGATCCCACATATCCAGACAAAGCTATCCCATGATTCTGCAAAATCTGCTGCCAGATTCTCTTCGAACCAAGCTTTCTGTTCTATGATAAAAGTCTCAAAGTTCGCTATATTTTTTTTCATTTCCCACAACCTCTGACGTTATGCAAATGACAACGGGCAATCACTGACTTGATTTCTATTTGCGTCGTCTCGTGGATAGAAATTAGTGGATTGAGAGCATTACCAACACTATCTGATACTGCTATCAGCTCATCGACTTCTTTAGAGACGCTATTCAATACGCCCTGGTGATGGCCATCAAGGAAAGGGCGGTAATATAAGCAACCATAGCAGCAACGAACTTCACAGAAAGGGCATTCATCATCGGTTCTCGCACAGCCACCGATCTCATAGTGTAATCGATCACCAACCATACCAACCACTCGTCGACCTTCCCATTCTTTTGAAGAAACTAGTTTCCCAGTAAGCATCATAGCCACCATGTTTTGCCACACAGGGTTAGAACCGAGTGCTTTAGCGCGGATCAATGCCAAGGCTGGGGTCGCACGGATGTAGTGCTTTGCTACAACCAGAGATGAATGGCCGAGAATGTGAGCAATTTCCTCTGCACTAGCGCCCTGCATTGCAAGTGAGTGACCAACGTTGTGGCGCAAATCAGTTGATGTTATTGAAGGTAGGGCGGCTTCACCGCACGATACGGCAAACTGGTAATCTTGTGGGCTAAAGGATAGAATCGTTTGGCTAATCGACTGAGAAACAAATTTAGGTGCTGATCCCCCCATATTAAACATTTTATCGGTAGGTAATAATCTGGCTTCATCTATATAATGCTTAACCAGTGCACCGATTTCTGGCGGGAGCGCCAGAATCAACCGATCAGTAGTGACGTGTCTTTGTTTAGCATAAGGTAAAAGAACGCTATAACGAACCAACCCTGTTGTCGTATTGCAAGTATCGATTCGAAAGTCACCAGCAGCCAATTTAGCTAACTGAACCGGACGACTACCTGTGACATAACTTAGCCCCAGAACAGTGGCATTGCGAAGGTCCACCAGATTGTATTTTCTGCCTCGTGAGATAGCGGCAGCCATTTCAAAAAGACCTTTGCTGATCATGTTCTTTTCAAATGGGTCAAGAATATTATCTATGTTTTGATATACATTCCAATCATTTGAATTAGGGCGAGGGATCAATTCAAGGTCTTCGTAGTCATCTAAAGTAAAACCCGGAAATTCATCTACACAAACGCTTGGATAATTGTAAAGCATAACGAGAAAGCTCTTTTGGGGTGCCATCCATATAACGAGGAGAAACGTAAGTATTGATCAGATAGTTTATAAAACGGCAGACTGCATGTACATGATTTATATTAGTATTGTGCTTGCTAATTACTGCATATCCGAGTGTAGGCAACATAAGCTTTCCTGATTCAAGATAATGAAGAAATGCTTCAAGCTCACTAACCGCAATCGAAGGATTGTATCCAGACAATTGGAAGCTCAAACAGAAAGTGACATCATGTTTTTGATACCAGTACTCATAAAAAAACTTTAGAGCTTGTAGCGTAGATGACTGCGTGGATTCGGAACGTGAAGCTAAGCGATCAATGAGAAAGAGAAGTGGAAACAGAAGCGGTAAGTTAGTAGTGGTGTCAACCAATGTCCAAAGTCGCCGGTTAGGAGCAACGCTCAACTGGTCAAGTACATACATCTGAGACATCCTCAGAGAGGTTCGTGGATATGAAGAAAATAGCTCTTAAACATAACGCCAGCAAACTAAAGATTAAGAGGGGGCTTAACCCTATGATTTTATGCGAGCCATCTAAGTTCATGAAGTAAGTTAACAATCAACATGATTTAACATAATATACATTATGCGCACTAACGTCTAAGTACGCTTATTGTAGCATCTCAGTCTCACCATCCCATGGATTCAATTAAGGACCTGCACACATCCACTAAATGCATATCGACTTTCTCACTGCTCCCCGGCATGACGTTGAAATGACCTCCCGAACGAATCACCGCAGCACCCTGTTGATATAACCCTGTAAATCCTCAGCCAGAAAATCAAATACCGTTTTACAGGCCTGGCTATGGCGTAAGTCCTCATGCATCACCAGCCAGACGTCGAGATGAAACGCAAAGAATTCAGGCATTATCCTCTGCAACGGCACTGGAAAATCGGCCAGCTGTACCTGACACATCCCGATCCCGGCTCCTGCGCGTATGAGGTTTAATTGTGCAATATCACTGTCAGTTCGCACGTTAAACCGATCGCGGTTAAGCTGCGGGAATTGCTTAAGCGACTGTAAAATAAAGGGAGTTAGAGTATCGAAACCCACAAGCGTATGGGTAAATAGCTCATCAATACTTTCCGGTGCACTATGTCGCGACAGATAATCCGGCGCGGCATGCAGACCTATTTCAATCTTCCCCATCCGACGCGCAATCAGTTGATCCTGCACCGGCGTGGTCATGCTGACGGCAACATCCGCTTCCCGGTTCAGTAAATCCTGAACGCGATTAGACAGAACCAGCTCAACGGCTATCTGTGGGTATGCTTCCTTTATTCTGGCGATCGCCGAAGGCAGAACCTCCGTGCCGATAATTTCGCTGGCAGCGACGCGCACCACGCCACGTAACCCGGTTGCGCCGGGACTGAAACTGGCAGCCGACCGCTCAATCATCATGGCGGTGTTTTCCATCGTTTGCGCATGGCCTCTCAGCTCGACGGCGGCATCCGTGGCCTGCAGCCCTGTCTGCGAACGGGTAAATAGAACAAGACCAAGGGCTGATTCCAGTGCCGCAATTGTTCGCGCATTGCGCCGCAGCGTTCCGCAAAACGACGAGCACAATAAACGTATTACATGGTTAAGCGGTGATGCGCAGAATGTAAAACAGGTTGAGGCTGCGGCGTCAGGGTGTAGCGTGATTGTCCATGCCGTTAACCCGCCGGGCTATCGGAACTGGGAACAGCTGGTTTTGCCCATGCTGCATAACACCATCAGCGCAGCGGAGCGAAACGGTGCTTTAATCGTTCTTCCGGGCACGATTTATAACTACGGTCCGGATGCGTTTCCCCTCTTACGTGAAGATTCTCTCCAGAATCCTGTTACCCGAAAAGGAGCCATACGAGTGCAAATGGAGCAGGCACTCGAAGCCTATGCTCAGCGTGGCGGCAAGGTGCTGATTTTGCGGGCTGGCGACTTTTTTGGTCCCCACGCAGGCAACAACTGGTTTTCACAGGGATTGGTCAAACCGGGGCAACCACCGAAGGTAATTAGAAACCCTGGGGAAACCGGCGCAGGCCATCAGTGGGCTTATCTGCCGGATGTCGCCGAAACGCTCGCAGCACTGCTGGCGCGTCGGGATGAGCTCGAGCCGTTTGCCAGTTTCCACATGCGTGGGCACTGGGATCCTGATGGGACAGCGATGACCGCAGCCATAAAGCGTGTCGCGGAGCGTGCCGGTATTAAGGCGAAGGTAAAGTCATTTCCCTGGTGGCTTATCTCTATGATGAGCCCTTTTAACATCACACTGCATGAAATGCGGGAGATGCGCTATCTTTGGGAGCAGACAATAGAGATGGATAATGCAAAACTTATGGCCTTTTTAGGCCATGAACCGCATACCCCTCTTACCGAGGCCGTGCATGCCACATTAGCTGGTCTGGGCTGTATTTAACATAATCCTAACCTGCACGTTTACAAAGGGTTGAAAGATGTCTGATATACTTCAGCTTTTGAAAAAAGCAGCCCTAAGCAAATGGAAATTGAATTAAATAAAAGCATTAAAGAGAGAATCTTCCATGCTGTCATTTTTGAAGTGATAGCGAACGTTATCATCGCGCTGTCGCTTGCCTGGCTGATGAACGTGTCGATACTCCAGTCAGGCTCGCTGTCCGTGATATCTGCCCTCACCGCGACGGCCTGGAATTTTGTGTTTAATAAACTCTTTGACTCGCTGCAGAAAAAACACCGCTTTCAGCGAACCTTCCTCATTCGTGCACTCCATGCGGTTGGTTTTGAAGCGGGACTGATCGTCACCTTGATCCCTGTTGCGATGGTTATGCTGAATTTAACAATGACTGAGGCATTTTTTGTTGAGATTGGGCTGGTGCTGTTTTTCCTGCCATACACGATGCTGTTTAACTGGCTTTACGACTACCTGCGCTGGACATTTGTTGGGCGGAAACGGTCAGCCATGTAGCGGTTGTGCGCTATAACGCACAATGGTAGACTGGCCCTCTTGATTGACCCTAAGCAGTGAGGCGCCGCGTTATGAAGAAACTTCTTATACTCTTCCCCGTTCTGTGCTTAAGCGGCTGCGTGGATTTGGGTAAAATTGGAACGCATCCGGAAGTGGCTTCCTTCTATATCAATCATCCAAAAAGCCAGGTTGCAGATTGCCTCATATACGCATCAGCCAGAGAACATTTATCGCTGGAATTTGATGATACCCTTCCTGACGGTAGCGAAAGATATAATCTGCAGGATAGCGATTCTACCGATGTTGCCTGGATCGAAGTCAGTAAATTCAGCGGAAAACAGACTTCCGTAGAATTTTATTATGCGCCTCACGATCCTGGGTTGCATAAATCAATTCTGTCTATAGTGGATCAGTGTAAAAAATGAAGAGGAAGATAAAATGCGTAATCTCCTGACTAAAGGCATTTGCCTTGCGTTAGCGTTGTCCGCGGCCGGGACGGCTCAGGCCGTTGAGAAAGAGAGCCATGGCGACAAGTTTACCGGGATCACTATTTTCGCTCAAAAAGAGTCTCAGGGAAGCCAATGGAACAGCGTAACGGGCGAAGCGAAATACATGGTCAGTTATAAGGTGACGCTGGATAACGCGTCGGGTAAAAGTATTGAACCGGGCAAAGATAATAAAATATGTTTCTTCCTGTTTGATAAAACCGGAAAAACATTTATGAGCACCGGCATTCAACTGGAAATGTTGAAAAAATACGAACCTCGGGACAACAGAACGGGCGAAGTTTATTTTGCAAGTTCAAACCCTGACGTTTTAAATATGCCATTTGTCCGTTTCGGCATGGGTAAAGACTGCATAAATTGATGTCTGTCACATTGACGCGTTCTTTAGCATGTTCGATATCCCTCTCCTTCTATACTCTTTATTTCTCTCTTTTATAAGGAAGGAACAATGTTCGATCATGTGAAATTCGGCGTCAGTGATTATGAAAAAAGTAAAACCTTTTTCCTCGAGGCTCTTCGGCCGCTTGGCGTGGCACTCATTGATGAAGGCACGCCAGACTACGGTGTCGAAATGAGTTCAGGCGACGTTTCGCTCTGTCTTTTTCAAACCAATGAAAAACCAGCGCCTCTGCATCTGGCGTTTGTGGCCGACACGCGCCAGCAGGTCGATGCGTTTTACCATGCCGCCCTGCGCGCCGGCGGATACGATAACGGCGCGCCGGGGTTGCGGCCATACGGTGAAAATTACTATGCCGCTTTTGTCATCTCGCCTGATGGTCATAACATCGAGGCGGTGTGCCATGCGCCGGAGAGCCCGTAGCTCAACGCTTCTTCAGTCACTATCTGAGGTCAACAGGACGGATACCCCCTTTTCCGATATCGCTCGGATCCAGTCTTTATCGGTATTATCTTCAACCACGATAGTGTTCACAGAGGAGACCTCGCCAATCACGAACGATGACGCGGTGTTTATTTTCTCCGGAGACGCCAGGACAACCGTCTCGGCGGCTCTGCCGGAAAATGCACGTTTGATGCTTGCCTCTTCAAAATCACCGGTGGTCAGCCCTGCCTCAGGGTGGATGCCGGTCACGCCCATAAAGAACAGGTCCGCATGTATATTTTCAATGCCTTCAATGGCCGCTGCGCCGACCGCGACGATCGAGTGTTTATACAAACGACCGCCGATCAGTATCACCTCGATGGAAGGACGATCGACAAGCCCCAGGGCTATACTCGGGCTGTGCGTCACCACCGTGATACGCAGGTCAGCCGGTAAAAACGTAATCAGCTCCGAGGTGGTCGTGCCGCCGTCGACGATAACCACCTGGCCTGATGAGATCAGCTGTGCGCCTTTGCGGGCGACCCTTTTTTTCGCATCCATCTTCACCGATTGACGCTCGGCGAATGGCGCAATAGCGAAAGATGAAGGCAGCGCACCGCCGTGAACGCGCTGCAAACGCCCTTCTGCCGCCAGCTCGCGTAAATCACGCCGGATAGTGTCTTCTGAGACGTCGAAAAGAATGCTGAGCGCCTTAGACTGGACCTGGCCTTCGGCTTCAAGCTTTTCGAGGATCAATTGTTTTCGCTGGCTGGTGAGCATCATGAATTCCTGATGTTGCATGTTTTATCTTGAAGTTGCACGATAATGCTGTTTATGATGATTACTCTACGTAAGGAGGAACAAACGTGCAATCAAAACGTGCAGATGTGCGCATCATTAATAGTGAAACGCTGTCAGATAACTGGTACGTCCTGAAAAAATTCACCTTCGACCTGCAGCGACGCGACGGCGAATGGCAGCGTCAGCATCGGGAAGTCTACGATCGCGGAAACGGCGCGACAATCCTGCTCTACAACCGTGATAAAAAAACGGTGATCCTGACCCGCCAGTTCCGTTTCCCCGTTTTTATCAACGGCCATGAGGACGATTTGATCGAAGCCGCTGCGGGGCTGCTGGACAATATGGATCCCGAAAGCCGCATAAAAGCAGAAGCGGAAGAAGAGACCGGGTTTCACGTTTCACGCGTTCAGAAAATCTTTGAGGCCTACATGAGCCCGGGCTCCGTCACGGAAAAACTCTACTTTTATCTTGCCGAGTACCAGCCTAAAGACAGAACCGGCGCAGGCGGCGGGATCAAGGCAGAGGGAGAAGATATCGACGTGCTGGAAATGACGCTTGAAGAGGCATTACGCGGCATTGAAACCGGCAAGATTGTTGACGGGAAGACCATCATGCTGCTTTATCATGTTGCGCTCAAAGGCATTCTCTAGCCTGCCGCTCTCCGGACACCTGCCGCCGTGCAGGTGTTTGCCTGTGCTATTCTTGCAGAAGCCTGCAAAACGGAGAACCGAAGATGGCCGACTGGAACCCCTCTCTTTACCTGCAATACGGCGCAGAAAGAACGCGACCTGCCGCTGAACTCCTCGCCAGGATCCCGCTGGATGATGTTACCACCGTCGCTGATTTAGGCTGCGGGCCAGGAAACAGCACGGCGCTGTTGAGGCATCTCTGGCCGTCGGCACACATCACCGGGGTGGATAACTCCCCCGCAATGCTCGTGGAAGCACGCGCCGCGCTACCTGACTGCCACTTTGTTGAGGCCGATATCCGCCGGTACAGGCCCGAACAGCCGCTGAGCCTGATTTATGCCAACGCCTCGCTGCAGTGGGTCCCTGACCATTACGAGCTTCTGCCTCACCTTGTCTCTCTGCTTAGGCTCAACGGCGTGCTGGCGATCCAGATGCCTGACAACTGGCTTGAACCCACTCACGTGGCAATGCGTGAAGTGGCGCTGGAGCAGGACTACCCCGACCGCGGCCGCGAACCTCTCCCGGGCGTGCATGCCTATTACGACATTTTGTCGGAGGCGGGCTGTGACGTGGATATCTGGCGGACAACCTATTTCCACAAAATGAGCTCGCACCAGGCGATTATTGACTGGGTAAGCGCCACCGGTTTGCGCCCGTGGCTCCAGGAACTGAATGAGAGCGAGCAGAAACGGTTCCTGAAACGCTACCATGAACTGCTCGAAGAGCAGTATCCGCTCCAGGAAAACGGGCAGATACTGCTGGCTTTTCCGCGGCTGTTTATCGTGGCGCAACGTCAGCCCTGACCCGGCTATGAGCGGGCTTCTTTGAGCAGTTGCTGAATAACCTTCTCCTGCTGCTCATAATCCCCTTCGCCAAAGGCGGTGTAGCGCAGCTGCCCTTTGGCATCAAAATAGTAATGCGCTGGCCAGTACTGGTTACCGAAAGCATTCCAGATTTGATAGTTGTTATCCGTCACAACCCGATACGGCAACTGCCATTTGGTGACCGCATTTTTTACCGACGAAAGCGGTTTTTCCCAGGGATATTCCGGAGTGTGGACCCCAATCACCACCAGACCCTGCGGCTGATACCTTGTGGCCCAGTCCCGCACGTGGGGAAGCGTATGCTGGCAGTTAATACAATCCCACGTCCAGAAATCGATCAGCACAACCTTGCCGCGCAACGATTCAGACGTGACAGGGTCACCGTTTATCCACCCTGTCCCACCGCTGAGCGAAGGCAACTGGCTGCTGGGCTCCGTCATCACTACCGGCTGGAGCTTCACCGGCGCGGCTGCGGGTTTCGCCAGATTTAAGAGCGCGGTCTCCAGACGGTCAGCGACGCCGTTTGCCCCTTTCAGCAGCGAGGTCATCCCCGTCGCGTTTAAGACGACGGCCGCTAACATTGCTACTCCTGCCCCCTGACGGAGCTTCGCCATCAGCGCAGACTTGGCTCTTAACGGCGCCATCAGCGTGCGGCCGCCGACAGCGAGCAGGCCCAGCATCAGCGCGCATCCGCTGCCATAGGCAGCAAGCAGTGCGCCAGTGGCGATGGCCGAATGTCCCGCAATATTAATGCTGAAAATGGCGCCCAGAATGGGCCCCGCGCAGGGGGACCAGAGCAGCCCGACCGCAAGCCCGGCCAGAAAAGCCGATGCCATACCGCGCGTTTGCCCGCTTCGGACGTTAAGGACGTTCCCGGCACTGACTGCAGGGCCCGCCATACGCTGGGCGAAGGACGGGAAAATTAAGGCCAGCGCGGCGGCGGCCAGGATCAAAAGCGCGACCCAGCGACCAACAAGGGTTGCCTCCGTTATCCACTCGCTGGCGACGGTGACAACCATTGCGACCAGGGTGAACATCACGATCATCCCTGCGAGCATAGCCAGAATATGTCGACGCTGCCCCTGAAAACCGGCGAACAGCAGTGGAATAACCGGGAGCGTACATGGGCTGAGCAGGCTTATCATCCCGCCCAGAAAAGCGATTACCAGAAACATAGTGACCTCACAAAACAAGTCCTGCGACGCTGCAGTGAGGCTATTTCATCGTTCTGATGTGTTCAGGATGTGTGTAAAAGCGGGGGTTTTGTCTGGCTCTGTATCACCCCGGCCGGGAGATACAGAGCCGTACAATTAACGGCGCGGAAGCGTAACGGAGACCTGCAGTCCGCCCCCGGCGCGGTTCGCCAGGTTCAGCTTTCCTTCAAGCTGGGCGGTGAGCTGCGCGGCAATCGCCAGGCCGAGCCCGGTCCCGCCGGTATCGCGGTTGCGCGATGTTTCAACCCGATAAAACGGCTGTAATACCGCCTCTAGTTCGGCCTCGGGGATCCCCGGCCCGTCGTCCGCAATGTGAATAACCACCTCGCTGTCAGACGAATCATCAATGGCTATTACGGCGCGTTCGCCGAATTTGAGGGCGTTATCCAGCAGGTTGGTCATTACACGGCGAAGCGCCTGCGGACGCGTGACGATCGGCAGGCGGGCATTGCCTGCATGAAACTGCACGTTTTTACCGATGTCCTGATAATCGCAGGCGATGCTGTTGACCCAGGCGTTAAGCTCCAGCTTCAGCGAGGTCTCTTCCAGTGATTCTGATGACCGGGCATACGCAATCCCCTCCCGCACCAGACGCGTCATGCTATCAAGGTCGTTCAGGAGCTTGTCGCGAAGTTCAGGTTCCCCGGCCATTTCGACGCGCAGCTTCATGCGGGTAATCGGGGTCTGGAGATCGTGCGAAATGGACGCCAGGATCTGCGCCCGTTCCCGGAGGTAAGACTGAATGCGCGCCTGCATCGCATTGAAGGCGTGCGCTGCCCGCTGCACCTCAAGCGGCCCTTTCTCCGTCATTGGCGTGCTGGCCGCGGGATCCAGTGAATCCACCGCGCGGGTAAACTGTGAAAAAGGCCGCACCACCTGTCGCACGGCGAACCAGGAGCATGCCGCCAGAAGCAGCAGCTGCAGGATGAGCACAGCGGGCAGCCAGCTGGCGACGGGCGGCATGCGCGGGATCAGGTCAATGGTCAGCGGCGCGCCATCACTGAGCGTCAGATGTGCCTGAATATGCGAAATGGCACCGGGAACCGCGGTAAAGCTGAGCGGGTACTGTGCCGCCAGCGTCGCTTTCAGGGTGCGGATGGCATCCTGCGAACGCTTATCCGTCGGCGCGGGGCCGGGCTCACCGGTGCCCAGGATATAGCGGTAGTTACCTCGTTCAAGACGCGGAAGCCACGCGGAGCGTTCGCTGGCAGGTAACCGGTTTAAAATGGCGACGCTGGTTGCGACATCGTTTTCCAAATTACCGAGCATCACCGTGCGGGCGCTGTGCATTCGTTCAACCATGACCAGCGTCAGGCTCAGGGCGTTAGCCAGCAGCAGACCCGGCAGCACGACCATCAGCAAACGGGCCAGCAGCGAGCGCGGCCAGAGGGTCATTCGTTAACCTCTTTGATGATGACCGGCATCGTAAAGACGTAGCCTTCGCTGCGAACGGTTTTGATATAGGCCGGCGTGCGGGCATCTTCATTCAGGCGCTGGCGAACCCGGCTTACCAGCAGGTCGATGGAGCGTTCAAACAGCTCGGCGTCGCGACCCTGCGTCAGGTTGAGCAACTGGTCCCGGGTGAGCACGCGCTGAGGATGGTCAAGGAAAACGCGCAGCAGGCGATATTCGGCACCGCTGAGCGCCACAATCACCCCTTCCGGATCGATTAAGTGCCGGGCGACGGTATCGAGCTGCCATTCACCGAACATCACCAGCCGCCCTGCTTCCGTTACCTGTAAATTGGGCGGCATCGTGCGAAAGCGCCGTAAAATGGCCTTGATGCGCGCCAGGAGTTCGCGGGCGACGAAAGGCTTCACCACGTAGTCGTCCGCGCCCATCTCCAGGCCGAGGATCCTGTCCGTCTCCTCGCTTCGCGCCGTGAGCATCAGGACTGGCAGATCTTTATGTTTGCCGCTGCGCAGCTGTCGGCATAGCGTGAGACCGTCATCGCCGGGCATCATCACGTCCAGCACCACCAGGTCGATATGCTGTTTATCCAGCACGACGCGCATCTCCTTGCCGTTGGCCGCGCCCGTGGCGCGATAGCCAGACTTAACAAGATAGTCGACAATCAGTTCACGTATATCCCTGTCGTCATCGACGACAAGGATGTGGTCAATATGCTCCACCGAAATCTCCAGACCGAAAGGTAACGTACTGAAAATAGCACATTTCAGAGTTTATCAGCGTCGACAACGGCCTTGACGAAATCCTGCGGATCTTCCTGAGGCGGGTTGTGCCCCACGGTTGCTCCGAAGGTCCGGTGCTCATATTTGCCGGTAAATTTACCCGCATAGGCCTGTGGTGCCGGGTGCGGCGCGCCGTTGTTTCCGCCTTCGATGGTGATGGTTGGGACGGTAATGTTCGGCAAGGCGGCCAGTTTTTGCTCGTAGCCGTCATATTTCCGCTCCCCTTTTTCCAGCCCTAAGCGCCAGCGGTAGTTGCTGAGCGTCACCGCGACGTGATCCGGGTTATCGAGCGATTTGGCGCTGGCGTTAAAGACAGCATCGCTAAATTTCCAGTCAGGCGATGCCTGCGACCAGATCAGGCGAGCGAAGTCATGCGTGTTTTTGGCATAGCCTTCTGCGCCGCGTGCGGTGGCGAAATAGAACTGATACCACCACTGCTGCTCTGCTTTTGGCGGCAGCGGCTGTTTACCAATCTGCTGGCTGCTGATGAGATACCCGCTTACAGAGACCAGTGATTTCACGCGCTCTGGCCACAATGCCGCAACGATATCCGCCGTACGAGCTCCCCAGTCGTATCCCGCGAACACCGCCTGCCTGATATTCAGGGCGTCCATCAAATTCACAATGTCTTTCGCCATGGCCGAAGGCTGGCCGTTGCGCGGCGTTTTTGCTGACAGGAAGCGCGTGGTGCCGTAGCCGCGCAGCGAAGGCACAATGACCCGGTAGCCTTTTGCCGCCAGCGCGGGTGCGACCTCGGCGTAGCTGTGAATATCGTAGGGCCAGCCGTGTAGTAAAATGACCGGTTGGCCATCTTTGGGGCCGATGTCGACATAGCCGATATTCAGATCGCCGGCATTAATCTGCTGTGGACGATCAAAGGCGGCCGCGACGTTTGTGCCGGTGGCTTCGGCCTGGCAGGACATCACGGTGGCAAGCGAAACGGTCATTGCAAGGGCTGAGTAAGCAAGTTTGCTGAACATGTTGGTATCTCCGGTTGAGTACAATTCACGGGGATATAACAACACCTCAATGTATAGCGGATATGTGCGAAAGCGGGTTTATTGCAAGCCTGTGTATGCATCAGCGACGCGGATACAGTGTGATACAAACACAGGCGTTTTAGCTTAAAGAGAGAGGCGGTAGCGGACGTAGTCGTCAGCCTCGCCGTATTTGTCATACAGTTTACGCGCCGGGTTGTTCTCCCGGGTGACCCAATACAGTTTTGCCCACCCTTCGCGCTTGCCTTCCGCTATCAGGGCATCAATGAGCGCCTTCCCGGCACCCGCTCCCCGTTCGGAGGCATCAACGAAAAGATCCTCCAGGTAGCAAACGGGGGCCGTTGACCAGGTGCCTTCGTGGAGAATGCACATCGCGAAGCCGATGACCTTTTCGTCTTTCTCTACCACGCGGCAGAACATCGGGGAATGCGCGGAGAGCGCCCTTTCCCACGTCGATACGGTAACCGACTCATCGAGAAAGCAGTCATAAAAATGGGTGTAGCCGTCCCACAGCGGTCGCCAGTGGGAGTAATCGTCTGCGCGTAAAGGTCTTACCGTGACAGCCATGCGTTCCTCACATTACACATTGATCGCCATTTCAAAACAGCGTAAATCAGCGCCCGCCATCCGCGAGTGATGATATTTTTCGCTCAGCGTAGCAAACCCCAGCTTCTGGTAAAACGACCGGGCGTTAGGCGTTGCATCGAGCGTCAGGCGGGTTATCCCCCGGCTGCGGGCCTCCTTTTTGAGCGCCTCGATAATCCGGGTCGCCATGCCTTTACCGGATGCCGCAGGCAAGGTGAATATCGCCTCCAGGCAGTGGGTATCCAGATCCAGATAGCCGGTTGCCGCAATCTCGCCCTTTTCATCTTCCACCACGTAAAATGGGTATTCAATGACCATTTGCCGGTAGCGTTCGGGCATCAGATCGGGCGTCCAGCGCGCAATGACGTCCGCGTCGTAACTGGCTTTACAGCCGTGACGGATCGCCTGATTGCGAATATTCCAGAGTATTTCGGCTTCCTGCGGCTTCGCTTTTCGTAACGTCATATCACCTCTTTAACGGCTATTTAACCGGATTTCACGTGCCAGTCTGGCAAGCCGCTGAGTGCGACAGTAGAGGGTAAACAGCACAAAGCCGCTGCTGTTCATCACTACCCGACAAAGTAACAGCGCGAAGCATGCAATGGCCAGTGGCCAAAGGCTTCCGTCGTGAGAAAACAGGAGATGCAGCGCCTGAACGAGAGTCATGACCAGCAGAATGATGAACACAGCCATAAACCCCAACAATCCCGACGTCTTCCCTCGGGCCAGAAGAACGCTGATAACAATGAGCGCGCCTGTCATTAATAATGATGGTACGAAAAAGCTCAGTGCATGGTGTAAAGGTGACAACCCCCGCAACGCGCTGAGAAAAGGCAGCAGATTTAACGCAAACGACACTGAAAACAGAGGTAACAGCACCGCTACCGGGTAAGGATTTTGACGAGGAAGCTCGCTGAGGGGACGAGAAAAATACCATTCCTCTTTGCCATGCTGAAGGAGATCCTGAAAAACCCGTCCGATTAAAAGAGCCAAAAAACTCATCAATATTTCCCCATCAAAGAAATGATGCCCATTCTTGGTAGTGAATAAACCCAGCGTGCCTCAACTGAATGTGATAGAGATGAAAATACCAGAACGCAAACAAAATCATAACGCTTAAATATGGAGATCCGCGGATGACGATACCTACCCTCACGACAGAACGCTTGCTGCTAAAACCGCTGGTTGCCGAAGATGCCGCCCAGATACAAAAGCTGTATCCGCGCTGGGAGATCGTCCGCTATATGGTCTCTTCCGTGCCCTGGCCCTACCCGGATAACGGCGCGGAAAACTATGTTAACAACGTGGCGCTGCCGGATATGGCAAAAGGGATTGCCTGGTTCTGGAGCATCCGCCGTCGCGAGGTGCCGGACGCGCTGATGGGCATTATCTGTCTGTACGATGTGGAAGATAACAACCGCGGGTTTTGGCTGGCGCCGGAGTTTCAGGGACAGGGATATATGCGCGAGGCCAGCATTGCCGCAACGGATTACTGGTTTAATACGCTGAACAAGCCCGTACTGCGCGCGCCGAAGGCCACTGCCAACAGCCGCTCCCGTCGTATTTCAGACAGTAGCGGCATGCGGCTTATCAGAACGGAACAGAAAGCGTACGTCAGCGGCATGCTCGATTCCGAGCTGTGGGAAATCACCCGCGACGAATGGAACGCCCGTCAGGTCAGCTGATAGTGCTTATCCGGCATCAGCCTTTCCGGAATGTTCTCTTCATCGTTCATCTGCAGCAGATCGCGTTCCATCATGTTGCAGATGGCGTCCAGCGGCAGGTCGTTATTTTCTGTGCCAAACGGATCTTCCAGCTCTTCCGCCAGGGTATCCAGCGAGATAAAGGTGTAAGAGATGAGGGCCGAGACAAAGGGCGTCATGTAGTGCAGATCCACGACCAGCGCGAACGGCAGCATGATGCAGAACAGATACACCGTGCGGTGCAAAATCAGCGTGTAGGCGAACGGCACCGGCGTTGTTGCAATACGCTCGCAGCCGGAAAGGACGATAGACATATCGTTCAGACGGTTGTTCAGGCTGTGGAACAGAATGTCTGAGAGTTGCCCGTTACGCCGCCGCACGGCCAGCCACTCCCCCATGATCAGCAAAATACGGTTCGCCGGCGAGTTGGCGTCCATGACTTTACGTAAATCATCCGCAGCAAGATAGCGAGAGAGTTGCTCAGCGTTCAGTTCCCGGCGCAGGGTCATGCGCAGGCAGTTGGCGAAAGCAATCTGCAAACGGACAAACTCGCCCAGGTGCTTATCGTCGGGCAAGGTGTTTTTTACCTCGCGAAACAGCGAGCGTGCCGCTATCATCAACTGCCCCCAAAGCAGCCGGGCTTCAACGTAGCGGGAATAACAGGCGTTGTTCCTGAAACCCAGAAAGATAGCGATCGCCACGCCGAGAATGCTAAACGGCGCCACGGTAAATTTGATGCCCAGCGAGGAATACCACGGCAGCATCAGGATAACGGCGATAGAAAGCAGGAAGTTGAGCAGCAATCGGGTATAGATCTTAGGAAATACCGAACCGTGCCAGACGAAAATCAGTTGTAGCCAGTGCTGTTTAGGACGAACAATCATAGTGAGATTCAGGAAAGAAAAGAGCGCGGCTATTAAACGTGATCCCCCTCACAGTTGCAAGCATGTTAATGGAACATTGCATTTTCTCACCTGATTAGCGAAATCTGCACGGTGCTAAGGTTCGTTTTTAAAAACAGGGTAAATAGTATGTTGTAACTAAATAATATCGTATTTAAACCCGGCCGAAGCCGGGTGAACTCATTAGCAAAGCGGTTTAACCGCGGCGCGCATGCCCTTCAGCAGAATGGCATCCAGGTCCAGCGTGACCTGGTCGACAAGACCGCTCACCTGCGTCAGATCCTGCTCCCAGTGCTCGCTCACGCTCAGCACCGAGTGCACCAGCTCGCGGGTACTCAACTGGCGATCCCGGTGCTGCGCCCAAAGCTGCTGATAACGTTCCAGCCAGGACGCATCGTCCTGAACCGGATAGCTCTCCCCGTTACGCTCCGCGCGATAAAACGCGATCAGCGCCGCTAAGGCAAACGTCAGGCGCGCAGGTAATTGCCCCGTCGCCTTCTGCCCTGCCAGCAGCTGCGGCAGGATGCGGGTGCGGTATTTGGTCATGCCGTTGAGCGCGATGGAAAGCAGCTGGTGTCTGATGTAGGGGTTACGAAAACGCCCTGTGACCGCGCTGGCAAAAGATTCCAGCTCTTCACGCGGCAGATCGAGCACCGGGATAATTTCCTGATAAATCGCTTTTTCGACGAATGCGCACACCTCTGCATCGTTCATCGCCTCGCCTACCGTATCCAGCCCCGTCTGGAAGGCGACCGGCACCAGCGCGGTGTGTGCCCCGTTCAGGATGGCGACCTTGCGCTCTTTGTAGGGTTTGATGTCATCGACAATCAGCACGTTCAGCGGGTGCTTATCCAGACGAAGCTCGCGCGCAAGGGATGCCGGGCCCTGAATCACAAACAGATAGAAATGTTCGGCCGTATCAAGGAACCCATCGTGGTAACCCAGCTCCGCTTCCAGCGTGGCCACTTCATCGCGCGGGTAGCCCGTCACGATACGGTCAACCAGCGTCGAGCAGAAGCTGTTGGCGTCGTTTAGCCAGCGGGTAAAGGCGGCAGGCAGCGCCCACTCCTGCGCATAGCGCAAGACGAGTTCGCGCAACGCATCGCCGTTGTAGTCAATCAGTTCACACGGAATGATGACCCAGCCTTTGTCAGGCGCACCGTTGAAGTGGCTAAAGCGCTCAAACAGCAGCCGCGTCAGCTTCGCCGGATAACTCACCGCGGGGGCATCGTCGAATTTGTCACCCGCGTGGTAGCTGATGCCGGCTTCGGTGGTGTTCGAGAAAACAAACCGCATGTCCGGATTGTGAGCCAGCTTCAGAAACGCGTCATAGTCGTCGTAGACGCTGATTTCACGGTTAACGGAGCGGATAAGTCGGGCGTCGCTCACCGCCTCGCCCTGCTCATTCAGGCCACGAATAATCGTGGTGTACAACCCATCCTGCGTGCTTAGCGACGGCGGGAAGTCGCTTTTGATCGGGCGAACGATGACCACGCCGGCGTTAAGATCGGTATGTTCGTTCAGCAGGTCGATTTGCCAGTCGATGAAGGCGCGCAGGAAATTGCCTTCACCAAACTGAATGATACGTTCCGGATAGTGCGCACCGGGAAAATCATGACGGTTGAGAGTGTCCACGTTGGGTTCCTTTTATAATTAGTCATACAGCCTGATAAGATTGGTACGATAACTTATCAAAACTTAACGACCAGAAACCCTGTTTTGATCAATCCGCGGTGCGGTTGTGCAAAATAATTATAAGAACTTATAGAACACGGACGTGGCCGTCATAGCTCCGTCCGGCATCAGAGCATAGCGCGGGATCTCACCGACCTTTTGCCAGCCGGCGCGCTGATAGAAGGTCTCGGCCCCGCTGCCGGTGGAAGTATCGAGCACCAGAACCGAGATATTCCGGGCACGGGCCTCAACTTCAAGCGCCTCCATCAGCGTCATCGCGGCCCCTTTCCGGCGCGCTTTCTCATGAACCAGCAGCTTCGCCACGTCCGCGCGGTGCGGCTGGTTTTCCGGCTGGTCGACGATCAGCTGCACCGTGCCAATAATGCCGTCCTGCGGGTCGACGCAGGCCAGCACGAGACGCTCGTTGCGTCCTGCGCTTTCTGCCATGCCGCGCCAGAAAGAGCGGGCCTTATCGAGGCTAAAGGGAAGCATAAAACTGACGGATGCCCCGCCGTTTACGCAGTTTTCGAGGATCCCGGCCAGCGTATCAAGATGGGTAAGGATTTCTTCCCGGGTGAGGGTTTTGATTTGCAGTGAGGTATTCATTGTTTTTCCTTACGTTGAATACGCTCACTCTGCATTTAACATCTTCTTAACGCAAACGGATCTGACATAGGCTTTTATTATGTCAACGGGACCGCTGGCGCTGCTGCTTCATGGCATACATCTTGTCATCGGCATCCTTCAGCCACTGGTGAAGATCGTTACCGTTATGATCGAATTCACTCAGCCCCCATGAGAACAGCAGCGACCACGGGTGAAGCTTCCGGGCGTTGTAGTTTTCCACCTGCTCGGCAAGATACTGCATCGCAATCCAGGCGCCCTGCTCGTCGGTATCCGCAAACAGCACGGCGAACTCATCTCCGCCGTAGCGCACCAGCAGATCAGCCTCGCGGAAGGAGGCGCGCATCAGCTGCGCCATGACCTTCAGCGCCTTATCCCCTTCCTTGTGGCCGTAGCGATCGTTAATTTCCTTGAAGCGATCCAAATCCAACCAGGCGAGCGTTAGCGGCTCAGCCCGGCGTCGGGCAACGGAAAGCGTGAATCTCACGAGCTGATTAAAGCCGCGACGGTTGAATAACCCGGTTAACTCATCCGTGGTCGCCGCGCTGATTGCGGCAAATTCATCTTCGGCCAGCGCGCTAAGATCGCCCAGAACGGCAAGATCGGCCGCGGAAAATTCCCGGGGCGCGTAATCAATCAGACACAGCGAGCCCACGCTTGCGCCATCGCGCAAGCGCAGCGGGAAGCCCGCATAGAAACGCACGCGAGGTTCACCGGCCACCAGCGGATTATCCGCAAAACGATCGTCCTGCAGCATATCCCCAACCACCAGCGGTGCTTCGGTGAGGATCGTATGGCCGCAAAACGAGATGTTACGCGGAACGGTGTCGGGCGCCTGACCGTCGGCCGACTTCACGATCAGCGAATGCTCGTCAATGAGGTTGACCATCGCCAGGGGTACCTGGAAGAAGCGTTTCGCCAGGCGCGTGAGCCGGTCGAATGCCGGGGAACTGTCGATCTCAAGCAGGCCCGATTCGCGCAGTGAATTCAGTCGGTCCTTTTCATTTTCAGGGGTTGCAGGTGCTTTCATAATGTCTCCTGACGTAAAGCTTTACTAAAAGCGTAGCTTAAACAGAGACATTGTCAGTGTGTTAAGCCGCTTACTATTCACGTCAATGCCTTATGACGATTAACGCAGCTCTGTTTCGCTCCCGGCGGGCGCAGCAACGTGCTCGTCCGATACCCGGGCGCTGGTGCGGTTTCGACCCGCTTTTTTTGAACGATAAAGATGATCGTCCGCTTCGGTCATCAACGCATTGAAGACCTCGGTCAACTGCCATGACTCAGACTTTCCGCTCCCGAGGCCAATACTCACCGTCAAATGGAGCGTTTGCTGACGCCATGTAAAAGGATGATTGGCAACGGTCGTTCTGATACGTTCCGCCAGCGCGTAGCCACTTTGCGCATCGCCAGAGTTGACCACCACCGCGAACTCTTCTCCGCCCATGCGCGCGACCATTCCGTCTTCCCCGACCACCTGCTGAACCTGGCGGGCAAACGACGCCAGTACGCGGTCTCCACACTCGTGGCCGTAGTTATCATTAATGCTTTTGAAGTAATCGATATCCAGCAGCATGACGGTCAGAAAACGCGAATGGCGGTGCGACTCTTCATGCTTGAGCGCCTCATAAAGCCCGGAGCGCGAATAGACGTGCGTTAAGAAGTCATAATCCGCCCGCAGCGAAACCTGGCGGATAAGTGAATTAATGGCTGCCATGCTCACGGACACCATCACCGGGCAGATCGCCATCGTGGCAATACCCAGCCGGGCTGAGAACATCATGGGGGTCGTAAACGGCGTCGCCACGGCAATGTTGATTACCGAGTTGGCGACCAGAATGATTTCAACTGCTCCCGTGATAAACGTCAGCAGGCAGGTCGCAGGCAGCGAGTAGCGAACCGCACACCAGATAAGCGCGGGCAGCGGAAAGGCGAGACTCCCCGCCCCGCCAATCACCACCGACGCGGCCACCGAGACGAGCAGCGCAATAACCGGTAACAGCTGCTCCAGACGTAGCCTGAATTCACGCACGGGCATGCCTATAGTGAGCATACACGGCACCACCAGCACGCCGGTTGAGAACTGCTCGCTAAACCAGTCGGCAAACAGCGGCCAGAAGGTATGACTGTCGATCCCGACCGACCCTACCGCGCCGAGCAGCGCGCAAAGCAGCGCCGCTATCAGGCAGTAGTTAAACAGGCGTAACGCGTTAAGCGGATCGGGGGTTTTCTTCAACAGCCGCCTGTCGCGCTGAACCAGCACGGCGACCACGACGATAAAGATCATGTTAGACAGGTTTATCACCACCGAGGCCATACCCCAGTTGGTCGTTACCGCGTCGTACAGCAGCATGGCGACATAGCACACCGCATAGTAATGCAGACGATTCAGGTAAACATAGCGGGCGAAGATCCCTGCCATCACGCCATTCAGCGGCCAGAACAGCGACAAGGCCTCAACCAGCCGGAGTTCCGCGCCCACAAAATAGAATAAGGTGGTGAGAATAAAGATCGTCGTTGCATTACGCAGCGGCGCGTCCGGTTGAAAGAACCTGAAGGCAGTGAGAGCAGAACGCATTAAATATCATTCCATATGATAGCTTATGGCAATTATTGCGGTCGTCAGCGTTGTCGGGACTAACTTAGGATGCATCTATAACACAATTACAACAGGAGCATAACTCGTCAAATTTGGGTGTTCATCTGTAACACCAGCCAATGGTGGATCACGCCGACGATGTAATGCTGCTGTTGCGCCGTGAGTGCAACCCCCGCCGGAATGCTGTGCCACTTAGCCAGGCAGCCCCGACAGCAGGTGGCCGTAGCGTGCTGGGCGATAAACACCGGATGACCGCGCATGGGAGTCTGCTTACCGTCGTTTGCGGGGTGTGCAGGCGCAAGGCGCTTTTCGACAAAATCAGCGGCATGCTGGTCAATGGTGTCGGGGCCTTTGTCCCAGCAGTACCGGCGTTCCTTCTCGCCTAAGCGAAAGCGCGAACGAAAGGTCGAACGCGCCAGGCGGGAAAAGAGAGGATCCAAATCAGACATCAGTATACGGACCGCCCCAGACGCTGGGTCAGCTTCTCCAGAACCGCCACGCCGGCGAGTGAATTTCCCGTTTCATCCAGCTCCGGGCTCCAGACCGCAATCGCCATTTCATGCGGCACAATCGCCACGACCCCGCCGCCGACGCCCGATTTCGCCGGTAAGCCGACGCGCCAGGCAAACTCCCCGGCGTTTTGATACATCCCGCTGGTTGCCATCAGCGCGTTAACCTGGCGGGCCTGTAGCGGTGATACCACTTCCTGATCGAGATGCGGCGCGTGCCCCTGGTGCGCCAGGAACAGAAATGTTTGAGCCAGCTCAACGCAGCTCATTTTCAGGGCGCAGTAATGGAAGTAGTTTTGCAGCACGGTCGCCACGTCGTTATGGAAGTTGCCGAAGGATTTCATCAGCCACGCGATGGCCGCGTTACGGGCGGAGTGTTCAAACTCAGAGCGTGCCACCAGCGGGTCGTAGGCAATATCGTCAACGCCCGAAAGCTGGCGAACAATTTCAAGCATGCGCTGGCGCGGCGCGCTGAGGCGGCTTTGCAGCATATCGCAGACCACCAGCGCCCCGGCGTTGATAAACGGGTTTCGCGGTTTGCCCTGTTCGATTTCGAGCTGGAGCAGTGAGTTAAAAGGCTGGCCGGAAGGATCTTTGCCCACGCGCTGCCAGATCTCGTCTTCTTCATACTGGCGCATCGCCGCAACCAGACTCAGCACTTTAGAAATGGACTGAATGGAAAAACGTTCTGCCGCATCGCCGGCCTGGAACCGCTGTCCGTCGATGGTACAGATAGCAATCCCCAGCTTATTCCCGCTGACCGAGGCAAGGGCCGGAATATAGTCGGCAACCTTCCCCTTTCCCAATAACGGACGAACCTGCGCCAGAATCTCGTCCAGCATCTCATTATGGATGACCGCAGCCACACTTTGCTCCTTGCCCTCAGGCTAAAACGGGCTGCGAGTATAACAGAGGCTTATGTATTGCGTCAGGCGCTAAGACGAAAACGCGAAACGGCCTGCAATAAAAGATCGGATTGCTTTTGCAGACGTTCCGAGGCCTCCGAGGCGTCAGAGACCAGCTTGTCCGTCTGGCGTGAGACCTGATTCAGCGCCTGAAGCTGACGCGTCATCTGATGAATACTCTCCCCCTGGCTGAGCGTGGCGGTGGAGATCTCATTCAGCAAACTGCTTAAATTGCCCACCAGACCGGTGACCTGCTGCAAATTATCCTCCATCAGGGTAACGGCGCGGGAGCCGTCCTCAATGCCCTGCAGGGAGCGGTTGATCAGCGCCTGGATGGTCTGCGTCGAGTGGCTGCTCTTTCTGGCCAACAGTCCGACCTCCCGGGCCACGACGGCAAAGCCGCGCCCCTGGTTTCCGGCATGGGCAGCCTCAATGGCGGCGTTCAGCGCCAGGATGTTCGTCTGAAACGCGACGCTGTCGATCATCGCCACGATCCCGCGCATCTCTGAAGATCGGTCGACGATCGCCTGCATCGACGCATTCACGGTAGACATCATCTGGTCGCCGCCCGCGGCAGCCTGACGCGCTTCATCCGCCCGCGAGCTGGCGAGCCGGGCATAGCCGGTGTTCCCTTCCACATGGGTTTCCAGCGCCGCGATATGCGCCGTTACGTCCTCCAGCTCTTTCGCCTGGCGCGCCGACTGCTGGTACAGCTTCTGGTTACCCTGCGCGAGAGAGCCAATGTTCTCCACCATGGTGGCCGTAGCGTGGCTAACCTGGGTCACCAGCTGCTGCAGGCCGTGCTGCATGGTGGCAATACTGTCGCTAAGCTGCCCGACTTCCCGGTTGAAGCGCCTGACGTCCGGCGGCGTGGCGGAGAGATCCCCCGCCGCCAGCTGGTTAATATGTGCAATGAGCCGGCGCAGCGGCGTAATCACCCACCGGGACATGCCAAACCAGACGGCAGCGGCGATGGCCAGCAGGAGCACCGGCGCAAACATAAATAACGTTTGCAGCCCGGAGAGCTGCGCCATCAGGCTTTGACGCCCCTGCATGGCCTGCTTCTCGCTTGCCTGCTGATAGCGCGCATAGTTGTCGTTAAAATCAGTCTGAAAAGCCTGAGACGGTACGGCAAAAAAAGCGTCGATGGTGTTGGTTTTCATCAGCCCTTGCGCCTGCTCCTCGATCGCGCCGTAGAAAAGCTGATAGCTGTTCACCAGGGCATCGTCTTTCGGCGGGTTCAGCGCCAGCCAGGCCTTCCACGCCTGCTGAGAAACCGCCAGCGCCTTTTGCGCGTCATCCATCAGGCTGTGCCAGCTTCCGTCGGAGCCGGTCTCTTTATCCTGCATAAACCAGACGCCGGAGCGGTTAAGCAGATCGCTTGCGGCCAGAAGGGAGACGCGGGCCAGATCCAGCCTGCTCTGCTGCTGCCAGGCCAGCAGATTGCGCTGCTCGTTGCGCTGGGCTTCGTTCAGGGAGGCGTTAAGCAGGAATGACGAGGAGAGCTGCAGCGCGGAGAAAAGGCCAATGATACAAAAGATACCCGTCAGCAGGCCAAAACGACGAGGAGTGAGACGCTGCGCAATACGGCGAAAAATTTGCGTTAGGTTCATGATTTTCTTCATTAACAATGCGTTAGACGCGTGGGAGTTTACGAAATGAAAATGACAGAACCATTGCAGAGAAATGACAACGGCCCTCGTGATGAGGGCCGAATAAATTACACGCGATCCTTCCACACCGTCTGCACGTTGCAGAACTCGTGCAGCCCAAAGTGGGAAAGCTCGCGGCCAAAGCCGCTTTTCTTGACGCCACCGAAGGCAACGCGCGCGTCGCTGGCGCTATAGCCGTTGATAAACACGCCGCCGCACTCCAGCTCGCGCGAGAATTTATCCGCAAGGGCTGCGTCAGCGGTAAAGACGGTGGCAGACAGGCCAAAGTCGCTGTCGTTGGCAAGCATCAGGGCGTGCTCCGCGTCTTTCGCAACCGTAATGGCCGCGACCGGGCCAAACAGCTCCTGGCGGAAGGCGGTCATCTCAGGCGTCACGTTGCCGAGCACGGTCGGGGCGTAATAATTGCCCTCACCGCTGATTTTCTCCCCGCCCAGCAGCAGCGTTGCCCCTTCTGCCAGCGTGGCCTGCACCTGCTGATGCAGTTCATCCCGTAGGTCATAACGCGCCATCGGGCCAATAAAGTGCTCTTCCCGATCCGGTGCGCCCAGCTTCAGCGCAGAAACGGCCTCGACAAAACGTTGGGTAAAGGTCTCTGCGATACCCTCCTCGACGATAAAACGCTTCGCCGCGGCGCACACCTGCCCGGTATTCTGGTAGCGCCCCGCCACCGCCGCCTTCACGGCAAGATCGAGGTCGGCATCGTTGAGAACGATAAACGGATCGGAACCCCCCAGCTCAAGCACGCATTTTTTCAGCGCAGCCCCGGCCTGCGCGCCAATCGCCGCGCCGGCACGCACGCTGCCGGTGACGGTCACCGCCGCAATACGCCGGTCGTTAATCGCCTGGCTGACGCCGTCATTGGTGGCATTCACCCAGCCGAAAACGCCGGCAGGAATACCGGCGTCAGCCGCTATCTGCGCAATCAGTTCGGCCGAGCCAAGCACGTTTGGCGCGTGTTTGAGCAGATAGCTGTTTCCCGCCAGCAGGATGGGTACCGCGCCGCGCAGCACCTGCCAGAGCGGGAAGTTCCACGGCATCACCGCGAGAATCGGCCCCAGGGGACGGTATTCAATCACCGCGTTATGGTTTTCCACCAGCGTGGGTTCCGCACGCAGCATCGCCGGGCCGTGCTCGGCATACCAGTCGCACAGCGCGGCGGATTTTGCCACTTCCGCCCGCGCCTGCAGGATAGGTTTTCCCATTTCACGGGAGATCGTCTGCGCCATCTCTTCAGCGCGATTTCGCAGCGCGGCGCCGAGATCGCGAAGCTTCTGCGCCCGGTGGGAAATGCTTTCGCGACGCCACTGGCGATACCCCGCGTCGGCCTGAGAAATGGCGTGTTCAACCTCTTCCGGCGTCGCCCACGGATACGCGGCGAGGGTTTCCCCCGTTGCCGGGTTAACAGAGAAGGCATGTGTAGCAGATGAATAAGTCATGTTGTTCTCCACGTATTTCGGTTGATTGATTGTGGTCCACTCTGCTATTTCTTAAAAATGAATAATATTAACCACCTTGTTCACGAAACGAGAATGCTATGGACTTAACCCAGCTTGAAATGTTTAACGCCGTCGCGCAGACGGGCAGCATCACTCAGGCGGCGCAGAAGGTGCATCGCGTGCCGTCCAACCTGACGACCCGCATCCGCCAGCTGGAAGCTGACCTGGGCGTAGAGCTGTTTATTCGTGAGAACCAGCGTTTGCGTTTATCCCCCGCCGGGCATAACTTCCTGCGCTACAGCAGGCAGATCCTGGCGCTGGTGGATGAGGCGCGCATGGTCGTGGCGGGCGATGAGCCGCAGGGGTTATTTGCCCTCGGCGCGCTGGAGAGTACCGCCGCGGTGCGCATCCCTGAAACGCTGGCGCTGTTTAACCAGCGCTACCCGCGCATTCAGTTTGCCCTTTCTACCGGGCCATCCGGGACGATGATTGACGGTGTGCTGGAGGGAACCTTAAGCGCCGCCTTTGTTGACGGGCCTCTGTCGCACCCGGAGCTGGAGGGGATGCCGGTCTACCGGGAAGAGATGATGCTGGTCACGCCTGCCGGGCAGGCGGAAGTCTCACGTGCCGCAGAGGTCAGCGGCAGCGACGTTTACGCCTTTCGCGCGAACTGCTCGTACCGTCGACACCTGGAGAGCTGGTTTCATGCGGACAGAGCCGCGCCCGGCCGCATTCATGAGATGGAGTCCTATCACGGCATGCTCGCCTGCGTTATTGCGGGTGCGGGCATCGCGCTGATGCCGCGCTCGATGCTGGAAAGTATGCCAGGACACCATCAGGTTGAAGCCTGGCCGCTGGCGGAAAACTGGCGCTGGCTCACCACCTGGCTGGTGTGGCGGCGCGGGGCGATGACCCGCCAGCTGGAAGCCTTTATAGCGCTGCTAAACGAACGTCTACAACCAGCGCCTTCTCCATAAACAGGCTGAGCGGATCGTCAACGTACGGGGCAAACGCCGGGCGCATTTCGTATCCGCACTGCTCGTAAAGCCGCACCGCGGCGCGCTGTTTGATGCCCGTCTCCAGTCGTACCGTATGGCAATGACGGCTCAGGGCCTCATCTTCCAGGGCGGCCAGCAGCGTCTCGCCGAGATGTTGCCCCCGATGAGCCGGGTCGATATAGACCCGCTTCATCTCCCCCGTTCCGTCGCCGTTGAGCACGATGGCCCCGCAGCCGACCGCCTGAAGCTGCTGGTCGCGAATGACCATCAGGATAAGCGAGGCTTCCGGCAGCGCAGCCAGGTCGAGCAGATGATTGCTTTCGGCGGGATAGAGTTCGCTCTGGTAGCGGTCAAGCGCTGCGATCAGGGTGAGAATGTCCGGATGACGTGCAGATGCAGAGGAAATGGAATACATGGCAGGCTCCTTGCTAGTTTGTTTTTAACATAGCGCAGGCCTGCCGGGGTGCTTCATAGTATTAACTTATGTCATGACGCCAGCGTCAGCGGGATATCCAGCGCCCGAAGCTGCGCCTGCGTCGTTTCATCCAGCCTGCCGTCGGTGACGATATCCGTGAGGGTATTGAGATGCGCCACGTTAAACAGCGACCAGGCTCCGTACTTGGAGCTGTCCGCCAGCAGCACGCGACGTTTTGCATTGGCAAGTAAATCACGCTTCAGCGCGGCCTTCTCTTCCGTTGGCGAGGTTATGCCGCGGGTGATATCCCAGCCGTTGCAGCTGACAAAAGCCACGTCCGGCCAGACGTTTTGCAGCAGGCGACGCCCGTGTTCACCGATGCAGGACTGGCTCGAGTCATCAATGCGCCCGCCGATGATCGTCACCTCAATCTGGCGGAACTCCGAGAGAAACAGCGCGATGTGCAGGTCGCTGGTGATCACGCGAAGCGGCAGATGCGTCAGCTGGCGCGCGAGTTCAATCATCGTGGTACCGGCATCAAGCACAATGGCGTCACCCGCCTTAACGAAGCTCGCGGCCGCGCTGGCGATGGCGTGTTTCTCCGCCAGGCTGCGCTGCATTTTTTCATGCGTCGTGGGCTGGGAAGGAATAAACCGGTTGAGGGTGACCCCGCCATGGGTACGGCTGATCACCCCTTCCTGATCGAGCTTGATCAAGTCCCGGCGAATCGTCGCCGGCGAGGCATCGGTAATCGCCACCAGCTGATCCACCGTCACCAGATTGTGCCCTTTCAGGTAATCCATTATCTGCTCTAACCGGTTATATCCCTTCATATCATTCCCGTGTGATTTGCATAGCCAACTGAATAGACACCGTCATGCTCTCAGACTTGGCTTTACCGGTCCATGCAATATCGAACGCGGTTCCGTGGTCTGCAGAGGTACGGATAAACGGCAAGCCGGCGGTGATGTTCACCCCGTCGTAAAAGCCGAGCAATTTTAGCGGAATATGCCCCTGATCGTGATACATCGCAACGACCATGTCATACATTCCTTCGTGGCATTGCATAAATACCGTATCCGGCGGACACGGTCCGGTGACGTTTAACCCCTGCGCTTTCATCGCCGCAACGGCCGGGCCGACAATCTTGATCTCTTCATCACCAAACAGGCCGTTCTCCCCCGCATGCGGGTTAACGCCGGCAACCGCGATGCGAGGATGCTCGAACCCGACGCGCTTCAGGAAGCTATCCGCAATGCCAATCACGGTTTTTACCCGATCCTGATTGAGCGTATCAAGGAATTTGCGCAGCGCAATGTGGGTGGTGATGTGAATCACCTTCAGCTTATCGGTATACAGCACCATGGCGTAATCTTTGCTGTTGGTCAGATGCGCCAGCAGCTCGGTATGCCCCGGATAAAGGTGACCGGCCAGGTGCAGAGCCTCTTTGTTCAGGGGCGCCGTTGCAATTGCTTTCACCTCGCCCGCCATCGCCAGCTCGGTGGCGCGCTTCACGCAGCGATAGGCCAGATCCCCTGCCGCAGCCTGCACGACGCCCGGCTGGAGCGCATCGGGTTCCGCAAGCGGTTCGTCAAGCACGTTGATCACGCCAGGGGCAAAACGCGCGTCGCTCACCGCGTCGATAATCCGCATATCCGCCTGCCCGGCGATCCCTTTCTCCAGCACCCGCTGCAGCGTTCTGGCACAGCCCACCACCACCACGGGCGCCCCTGACAGCTCGCCCCCGGTGAGGGATTTGATAATGATTTCCGGGCCAATGCCGGCCGGGTCACCCATGGTTACAGCGATGATTTTAGTCACTCAGTCTCTCCTCGATAAAATGCAAAACCTCAAGCAGCGTCTCTTCCTTTCCGAAGCCCCCTGCTTTGGTCATTACCGGCCGCTGCCAGCTACAGCCCAGAAATTGTCCGACCGGTACGCACCGTGCGATGCACCCGGTTATTTCAAACCCGCGGGCATCCAGTGCCCTTGCGACGGCCATCGCCACATCACCACCGGAGACGTACAGCGCGTCCGGCTCCTGCACCGCAAGCACCTGTCGGGTCAGCTCGCCTAAAAACGTACAGATCTTTTCGCCCAGGCCCGCGCGGGTGACGTGATGCTGCAGGCAGAGCTGCTCCACCTGATGGCGAGCCTCGAGGCCCGCGCAGGTATGTACGATGCAGTGATGCCCAGCCTGGAGCACCCGCGCAATTTCTTCGATATAACTGGCCGCGTCGCCGCGCAAAGCGTCATTCACATCGATAAATATCGACGAGACGCCCGTCATACCTTTAGCCCGCGTAATTTGTTGTTGAGCGATCTCACTCATTGAGCCCACCACGGCCAGCAGCTGTTTGCGTCGGGCCGGGGCCAGATGGCGGGCCAGCGCATCGCACAGCCCGGCCGAGCCCACCAGCAGCGGGGTCTGCGCGCAGCCCAGCGCGGCGGTGATAATGGCGTCCAGCTCCTCGTCGGTCTGCGCATCAACGATGATCCACTCCGTTCCCTGCGCCAGTTCGGCTGTCAGCGTTTTCACGGTCACGTTTTTAACGCTCACGCCGCTAAACAGGTCAGCTATAGCGGCAGACGGGACGGGCGTTTTGGGATCGCTGGCAAATTCGGTTTCATTCACCGGAATGCCGTTTACCAGACACCTGCCGTGCCGCGTGATGCGCCCTGCCGCCGGGTATGCCGGGGCCACGATCGCCTGACGCTTGCCGCTTAACGCCTTCAGGGCCTGTGCTTCCGCCCCCGCGTTGCCGCGCAGCGTGGAATCCATCTTTTTGATGAGCCAGCGAGTATTTGCGATATCCGCCCCGAGCGCGGCCACCTTTTCCGCCGCTAACGACGCCCGCAGCGCCCGGGAATCGGTGTTGACGATCAGCGCATCGGTCGGCTGGGTAAAAGGCGTATGAAACGCCACGCTGACTTTTTTGCCGCACAGCGCCAGGCTGACGCCGGCATCGTTAGCGCCGGTAAAGTCATCCGCGACGACTACCACCTCTCTGTACAGATTGTTCACTTTCATCCCCACTCCGGGTTCGTCTTTCCTGTTAATGATTATATTCAATCATGATTGATTATATGTGAGCAAGATCAAGTTAATCAGTTTGCGAATAAATTATAAATTTAGCCACACGATGACCATGAAGCGTCTTATTTGAGCGAAATCAATCATGGGCACAGAGACAGGAGAAAAGCGTGGTAACTATTAACAGCACCATTATTGGCGGCGCGAATGCCATCGCCGCCATCAGGCCGTTACTGACTGATAAAGCGCAGCTTTTGCTGGTGACGGACGGTAATATTGCGCGTCTGGAGGCGGCAAAGCAGATCCGCGCAATCCTCGAAGAGGACAACCGCCGCGTCACGATTATCGACACGGTGCCGCCTGAACCCTCCCACCATGACGTGAGCCAGCTGCTTGCCGGGTTAACGGGAACGTTTGGGCTGGTCGTCGGGCTCGGCGGGGGAAGCGTCCTGGATGTGGCCAAGCTGCTTTCCGTGCTCTGCCACCCGCAGTCACCGGGGCTGGACAGCCTGCTGGCGGGCGTAAAACCCGTGGCGCGCATTTCCTCGCTGCTGATCCCGGCCACTGCCGGAACCGGATCGGAAGCCACGCCGAACGCCATCCTGGCTATCCCGGAGCAAAACACGAAGGTGGGCATTATCTCCCCCGTCCTGTTGCCCGATTACGTCGCTCTGCTGCCGGAGCTGACGACCAGCATGCCCGTACACATAGCCTCATCCACCGGGATTGATGCCTTGTGCCATTTGATTGAGTGTTTCACCTCAACGGTCGCCAACCCGGTCAGCGATAACGCCGCGCTGATGGGCCTGTCAAAGCTGCTCAACAACATTGAAACGGCCTGTGCCGAACCGGGCAACCTGCTGGCGAAGCTGGAGATGCTGTGGGCGTCTTACTACGGCGGAGTGGCTATTGCGCACGCCGGCACGCATCTGGTTCACGCCCTTTCCTATCCGCTCGGCGGCAAATATCACCTGCCGCACGGCGTCGCCAACGCCATTCTGCTGGCGCCCTGCATGCGAGCGGTTCGTCCCCACTGCGTGACGAAATTCGCGCAAGTCTGGGATTTGGTGCCCGGTGCGGAGACGACGCTGTCAGACGAGGAGAAATCCCACGCGCTGGTGGATTACTTTGCCGCGCTGGTGCGCAGGCTCAACCTGCCGGACAACCTGGAGACGCTGGGTGTCCCGCGCGAGGACATCGCCGCACTGAGCGATGCGGCCCTTAACGTTAAGCGGCTAATGAACAACGCCCCTTGCCAGGTCAACCATGACGAAGTGCAGGCAATTTACCGGACGCTGTTTCCCCAACATTAATATCGAAGGAGTGAGAAATGCGAAACACAATCAGGGGCGTGCTGACGGCCATCGTGACCCCCTTTGACGCGGAAGGCGCGCTGAATCTGTCTGGCCTTAAACGACAGATCGACCGTCAGCTCAGCGCGGGCAACGGCATCTTCTGCGGCGGCACCAACGGCGAGTTCTTCGTGCTGAACGAAGAGGAAAAAATCGCCGTCACCCGTACCTGTGTCGAAACGGTGGCCGGGCGCGCCCCGGTCGTGGCGCACATTGGGGAGATCTCAACCCGCGACACCATCCGTCTGGGGAAACAGATCGCCGCCCTGGGCGTCGATGCCGTATCCGTCATTACCCCTTACTTCGTGCCGCTAAAGCAGGCTGAGCTTGTCGCGCACTACACCGCGATCGCCGACGCGCTGGCCGTACCGGTATTTCTGTACAACATACCGGCGCGTACCGGCAACACCATAGAGCCCGCCACCGCACGCGCCCTGGCCGAACATCCCAACATCATCGGCATCAAGGACAGCGCCGGAAGCTACGAGAGCCTGCGCGGATTCCTCAATGCGGTAAGCGACGTTGACGGGTTCGACGTGCTCAACGGTCCGGACTCGCTGATCCACCAGGGCTTCGTTGACGGCTGTTCGGCCTGCATTTCCGGGCTGGCGAACGTGGCGCCTGAGGCCATCAACGCCATCTGGTCACGATTTAACGCGGGCGATATCGAAGGTTCCCGCCTGGCGCAGGAGAGCGTCACGCAGCTGCGCACCGACCTGTACAGCGTGGCGTTTTCGCCTGCCGCCGTCAAAAAAGCGCTGCAGCTCATGGGAGAAGAGGTCGGCGAAAGCCGCTATGCCGTGGCGTTTAACGATAAGCAGCTTGCAGAGATACGTCGAATAGTGACAACGTCACGCTTTTAACCGGCGTAGGTTTCGTCCATAAGAATACCGGGCGCCTGAGGTGCCCAGGATTCACTCGCCCTGAAGAGAGGCAAAGATGAATAATTTTACCGCTGAAGATACCCTGATCATCGTGGGCATAGTCATTGCCTACATCCTGTTCACCACCTGGCTGACCTTCCGGATCCGCAGTAAAAACTCCGGGGACTTTATGGAAGGCTCCCGCGCGATGCCGGCGTTTATCGTCGGGATCCTGCTTATGTCCGAGTATATCGGCGCTAAATCCACCATCGGTACCGCACAGGCGGCGTTTGAAGACGGGTTTGCCGCGTCGTGGTCCGTAATCGGGGCCGCGATTGGCTTCCCGCTCTTTGGCCTGTTGCTGGTAAAGCGCATCTACAACACCGGGAAAATCACCATCTCGGGTGCGATTGCTGAAAAATACGGTAACAGCACCAAAAACATTATCTCCATCATCATGATCTACGCCCTGCTGCTGGTTAACGTGGGGAACTACGTCAGCGGCGCGGCGGCCATTTCCACGGTACTTAAAGTGAATCTTCCCGTGGCCGCCTTTATTACGGCCATTGTCAGTACCTTCTATTTCGCCTTTGGCGGCATGAAGGGCGTGGCCTGGGTTACGGTACTGCACAGCGCGCTGAAATACTTCGGCATCCTCGCCATCATGGGCTTTGCGCTGTCAAAAACCGGCGGTTTTACGCCGATGATTGAAAACATGCCGGACTTTTACTGGACCTGGGATGGCAACATCGGCGCGTCGACTATTTTCGCGTGGCTGATTGGCACCATCGGCTCCATCTTCTGTACCCAGTTTGTTATTCAGGCGATTTCCTCCACCAAAGACGTGAAGTCCGCCAAACGCTCTACCTGGGTTGCCTTCTTCTTCTGCCTGCCGATTGCGCTGGCCATCGCGGTGATTGGCGTGGCGGCAAAATACCTGCACCCGGAGATCGACAGCCTCTATGCGATGCCGATTTTCCTGCAGGATATGAACCCGTGGCTGGCCGGGCTGGTGACCACCTCGCTGGTGGCGTCCATCTTCGTCAGCGTGAGTACCGTTGCGCTGGCCATCGCCTCCCTGGTGGTCAAAGACTTTTACGTGCCGATGCGCAACCCAACGCCCGAGCAGGAGTTTAAGGCCACCCGCTGGATTTCCCTGCTGATTGGCTTCCTGCCGCTGATTTTTGTGCTGCTGGTGCCTGAAGTGCTGAAGCTCTCGTTCTTTACCCGCGCCATTCGCCTGTCGATTTCCGTGGTGGCCGTCATCGCCTTTTACGCCCCGTTCTTCCGCAGCACCCGCGGCGCCAATGCGGGTCTGATTGGCGCCTGCGTCGTGACCTCGGTCTGGTATCTGCTGGGCGATCCTTTCGGTATTAACAATATGTATATCGCCCTGATAACCCCAGCCGTCATCATGGCCATCGACCGCCTCATTCCGGGAAAAGCGCAGGGTAAAGCGCCAACCCCCGCTCAAAATAATGGAGTCTGATATGTCTGTAACCGTAACCCGCGACGGGATTCTTCGCCCGCAACAGGATGCTCACGTGAAAGCCGCCATGCTGCCTTCCTCTTGCCCACAAAACCACGCGGCGAACCTGCTGCCGCTGCCGGACGGCTCGCTGATGTGCGTCTGGTTTGGCGGTACCCAGGAAGGCATTGCGGATATCTCCGTATGGGGTTCACGCCTGACGCCGGGCAGCCAGCAGTGGAGCGAAGCGGTAAAACTGTCGGACGATGCCACGCGTTCCGAACAAAACCCGGTTCTGTTCCTGGCCCCGGACAACGTGCTGTGGCTGCTGTGGACCGCGCAGGTTTCCGGGAATCAGGACACGGCCATCGTGCGCTATCGCCAGTCCCGGGATCTGGGTAAAACCTGGGGGGATATCGCGACCCTGCTCGATAAGCCGGGCACGTTTATCCGCCAGCCGATTGTCGTGCTGGACAACGGCAGCTGGCTGCTGCCGGTGTTTTACTGCCGCACCCGGCCGGGTGAGAAATGGGTCGGCAATGACGATATTAGCGCGGTAAAAATCACGGAAGACGGTGGCAAAACGTGGCGCGACGTCGAGGTGCCGGAGAGCCTGGGCTGCGTGCATATGAACATCACCCCGCTTCGCAACGGCACCCTGGTGGCGCTGTTCCGCAGCCGCTGGGCGGACAATATTTATTACAGCCAGTCAACGGATAACGGTGAAAGCTGGTCCGTACCGGAGCCCACGGAGCTACCCAATAATAACTCGTCTATCCAGGTGACCACGCTTGCGAGCGGTGAGCTGGCGCTGGTCTTTAACGCCATGAGCGCCGCCGGCGCGCGGGAACGTCGCACCTCGCTATATGATGAAATAGACGATGGAGACGGGCGCAAGGAGCCAGTTGTCACCCACGGTCGTGCTGCCTTCTGGGGCGCACCGCGCGCGCCGATGACCGTCGCCATTTCGCCGGACGGCGGGAAAAGCTGGCCATGGCAACGTCATCTGGACGAGGGGGATGGCTACTGCATGACCAACAACTCGCTCGAAAAGCTCAACCGCGAATTCTCCTATCCCAGCATCAAGCAGGGTCCTGAAGGGGATCTGCATATCGCGTACACGTACTTCCGTCAGGCCATCAAATACGTGCGGGTAACGCCAGAATGGGTCAAGGAGTCAGTATGATTATCGGACATCTCAACGCCCTGCCGCTGGCAGGGCTCCCGCCGGCGCTGTACGCCCTGCTTTCGCGCCCGGACTGCACGCTTAAAGCGCTTAGCGAACGCGATGACGGGCGCTGGCAGCCAGACGATGCGCCATGGTTTTGCCACGTCGGCCCGGCGCAAACCCAGCCGCGTGCCGAGCGGCATACGGAGTATCATCATCAGTGGGCGGATATCCAAATCGTGTTAGCCGGTGAAGAGCACATATACGCTGGCGCGCTTCCCGCAGGCCGGCCGGGGGACGAGGAGCGCAAGCCGGATCTTTTTATTGCTTCATCCGCCGATCACAGCGTGAGGATCCGCCTGGCCGCGGGCGACTTTGCGGTGTTTTGTCCCGGTGAACCTCACCAGGCGCTGTGCGCCGCAGAGGCACCGATGACCGTGCGCAAAGCGGTGTTTAAAATTCCGCGCGCGATGCTGGAGGTCTGACATGCGCCACGCCGTCGTTACCGGAGCCAGCTCCGGAATTGGGGAGGCCATCGTTAAGCGTTTGCTGGCGGAGGGCTGGCAGGTCACCGGGCTGAGCCGACGGGCCGTGATGCCGGATACCCCTGGATTCACCTGCCTTCGCGTTGATATCACCGACCCGGACGCGCTGAGCAGCGCCCTGCACACCATCGCCACGCCCGGGGCGGTGATCCATGCCGCCGGGATGATGGCCGCCGCGCCGCTGGGCCAGCCGGAAAGCCGCGTTAGCGCGTCACTGTGGCAGCTTCACGTCATGGCCTGTGAGGCGTTGTTTAACCATTTTGCCCCCGCAATGGCCCCGGGTGGACGGCTGGTGGCGATAGGCAGCAGAACCTCCCGCGGGGCAGCGGGACGATCGCAGTATGTTGCCACCAAGGCGGCGATGGTGGGGATGGTCAGAAGCTGGGCGGCGGAGCTGGCCCCGCGCGGGATAACCGCTAACGTGGTCGCGCCGGGCGCCACCCAAACGCCGATGCTCAGCGCGCCCGGGCGGGAAACCTCGCCCCCCCAATGTCCGCCAATCGGGCGTTTAATCTCGCCAGAGGAGGTGGCGGGACTGGTGAGTTTCTTGCTTAGCGACGACGCCGCCGCTATCACCGGCCAGGAGATGGTGATATGCGGCGGCGCCTCACTCGGCTAGCGCAGGAAGATGCGCCCTTTCAGATACAGGGTCGCCTGGCCGCCAATCAGCACGCGGTCGCCCTTCAGCTCGCAGCGCAGGTCCCCGCCACGGTACGACACCTGGCGGGCGTTCAGTGACGTTTTACCCAGCTTTTCGCTCCAGTAGGGGATCAGCATGCTGTGGGCAGACCCGGTGACCGGATCTTCCGGCACCCCTTCCCCCGGGCAGAAGAAGCGACTGACGAAGTCATACTGCTCTCCAGGCGCCGTCACGCAGACCATTTTATCCAACGGAAGCATCGCACCAATATCCGGCGTTAACGCTTCCACCTGCTGCTGGCTCTCCAGCACGACCATGTAATCGCGTCCGACGCGCACCTCTTTCGCCTCCGGGATGCCCAGCGCGCTGAGCAGTACCTCGGGTGGGTTTTCGACAGGCTCCGTCGTCCACGCGGGGAAGTTCAGCGTCAGCCAGTCGCCGCTGCGTTTTACGGTCAGTTCGCCGACAAAGCGCGTGGTGAAGGTAATTTCGGTATGCGGATAATCAAGGTATTCGAAAATGACGTGTGATGCGGCAAGCGTGGCATGGCCGCAGAGGTTAATTTCATCCAGCGTGGTGAACCAGCGCAGCTCAAACCCGCCGTCGGTGCGCACGAAAAAGGCGGTTTCAGACTGGTTATGCTGCTGCGCCATTTTGAGCAGCGTCTCGTCAGGCAGCCACTCTTCCAGAGGACATACCGCTGCGGCGTTGCCGCCGAAGGTTTTGTCGCTGAAGGCATCCACCAGATAAAAATCAATTTCCTGCATTGTCTCTTCCTCTCTTGTTATGGCTATTTAGCGCAGAAAAACTGTGCCTTTCAGATAAAGTGTGGCCTGTCCGCCCATCAGCACGCGCGAGCCCTTCAGCTCACAGCGTATATCGCCGCCTCGCGCTGAAACCTGGCGGGCAAACAGCGTCGTTTTACCCAGCTTCTCGCTCCAGTAGGGGATCAGCATCGTGTGCGCGGAGCCGGTAACCGGGTCTTCCGGCACGGAGACGCCCGGGGAGAAAAAGCGGCTGACAAAATCGTATTCCCCCTCACCGCGCGCCGTAACGCTCACCTTATGCTCGCCAGGCGTCATTGCCGAAAAGCGCGGCGCGAGGGCTTCAACCTGCTGGCGATTGTCCAGAACAATCAGCCAGGCGCGCCCTTTACGGGCCTCAACGTAGCGGCTGATGCCCAGCGCCGAGAGCATCTCCGGCGGGGGCGTCTCTTCCTGGGGTGGGCATGCCGGGAAGTCCAGCGTCATCCACTCCCCCTCCCGGCTGACCGTCAGGCGACCAGACGCGGTATCGAAGTGGATCCGCGAATCGGGGTAGTCCAGCTCGCTAAACAGGACATGCGCCGCCGCGAGCGTAGCGTGGCCGCAGAGATTGACTTCGGTAAGCGTGGTAAACCAGCGTAGCTCAATGCCGCCTTTGCTGCAGACGAAAAAGGCCGTCTCTGACTGATTATGCTGCTGCGCCAGTTTCAGCAAGGTCTCGTCGGGTAACCATTCCTTGAGCGGGCAAACGGCGGCCGGGTTGCCGCCAAACGAGGTCTCGCTGAACGCATCGACCAGATAAAAATCAATCTCCTGCATTGTCTTACCGCCTGTTTTTATTGTGTTGTTCTTCTATATTCAATGAAAACCGTATTCCCGGCTACCGCTTTCATAAGGTAAATATTGGGATCTGCATCACATAATGGTTGAGTTTTCGCCGTTCAACGTTTTAAGATCGTCTCCTCTTCTTTTCAGCAACGAATCTCCGACATCCCTATGACAACGAACACAGTTTCCCGCAGGGTTGCGTGGCTACGCGTGGTCACGCTGGCCATTGCCGCGTTTATCTTTAACACCACAGAATTTGTTCCGGTTGGGCTGTTGTCTGACATCGCTGAAAGTTTCCAGATGGAAACGGCTCAGGTGGGCATTATGTTGACCATCTACGCCTGGGTGGTGGCGCTGATGTCCTTGCCGTTTATGCTGCTGACCAGCCAGATAGAGCGGCGCAGGCTGCTGATCGGTCTGTTCGTGCTGTTCATCGCCAGCCATGTTTTGTCGTTTATGGCGTGGAATTTTACGGTGCTGGTCATTAGCCGAATTGGCATTGCCTTTGCCCATGCGGTGTTCTGGTCGATCACCGCGTCGCTGGCTATTCGCCTGGCGCCGGCGGGTAAGCGCGCTCAGGCGCTGAGCCTGCTGGCCACCGGTACCGCGCTGGCGATGGTGCTGGGTCTGCCGATTGGCCGCATCGTGGGGCAATACTTCGGCTGGCGTACCACCTTCTTTGCCATCGGCATGGGCGCGCTGATTACGCTGGTCTGCCTGATAAAACTGCTGCCCGCGCTGCCCAGCGAGCATTCTGGCTCGCTGAAAAGCCTGCCGCTGCTGATGCGCCGCCCCGCGCTGCTGAGCATCTACCTGCTGACCGCCATAGTGGTGACGGCCCATTACACGGCGTACAGCTACATTGAACCGTTTGTGCAGGTTGTGGCGGGCTTTAGCGCCAGCTTTGCCACCGTCTTACTGTTGATCCTCGGCGGTGCGGGCATCATTGGCAGCGTGCTGTTCGGTAAGCTCGGCAACCGCCATGCCTCCACCCTTGTGAGCAGCGCCATCGGCCTGCTGCTGGCCTGCCTGCTGCTGCTGATGCCCGCCGCGGGCAGCGAGAGCCATCTGGCGATCCTCTGCCTGTTCTGGGGCGTGGCGATCATGGTGATTGGCCTGGGCATGCAGGTGAAAGTGCTGGCTCTGGCGCCGGATGCAACGGACGTGGCGATGTCGCTCTTTTCCGGCATTTTCAATCTGGGCATTGGCGCGGGGGCGCTGGTGGGAAACCAGGTCAGCCTGCACCTGTCGATGTCGGCGATTGGCTATCTGGGCGCCATTCCGGCACTGGTGGCGCTTGTCTGGTCAGTTCTCATCTTCCGTAAATGGCCGGTGGCGCTGGAGGAACAGGGGCAGCACGGGTGAGGGTTGTTGGTGCCGGGTGGCGGCTTCGCCTTACCCGGCCTACGAAATCCGTCTTTTTGTAGGCCGGGTAAGCGCAGCGCCACCCGGCAATCACATCAATGATAAGTCTTAATAATTTCCAGCACGCCGTTAATAATAAACTGCACGCCCATACAGACCAGTAAGAAGCCCATCAGACGGGAAATCGCCTCAATGCCGCCCTTGCCTACCCAGCGCATAATGGCGCCAGAGCTGCGCAGCGACGCCCACACGATAACCCCGATAATCGCAAAAATCAGCGGCGGCGCAACCGTCAGCACCCAGTCCGGGAAGGTTGCGCTGTCGCGCACCGTTGATGCGGAGCTGATGATCATCGCGATGGTACCCGGCCCCGCCGTGCTCGGCATGGCAATCGGCACAAAGGCGATATTCGCACTCGGTTCGGTTTCCAGCTCTTCGGATTTGCTGGCCGCTTCGGGCGACTCATGAGCCTTTTGCGCCGGGAACAGCATGCGGAAACCGATAAAGGCCACGATCAGCCCCCCGGCGATGCGCAGGCCAGGGATGGAGATCCCGAAGGTATTCATTACCACCTGGCCGGCGTAATAGGCCACCATCATGATGGCAAACACGTACACCGAGGCCATCATCGACTGATGGTTCCGCTCGGCGCTGTTCATATTCCCTGCCAGCCCGAGGAAGAGCGCCACCGTCGTTAACGGGTTAGCCAACGGCAGCAAGACCACCAGCCCAAGGCTGATTGCTTTAATTAAATCCAACATAGTGCGTTGTTGTCCTTATCCATATTTAACTCAGCAATTATAGGGGGAAAGTGTGTCATTCAGCCACGGGCGCAACGTAAGGATTATTTTCCTTGAGAAAAGATAACTGACAGTTATCTATATGATTTGAAAGACCTCAAAAAAAGTTCATGAAACGTTTTAGCAATTCGTGGCATCGGCCGACTCATTCAGTTGACTTATACTTGCCTGAGCAATAATATCTGCCGTGACTAACTACTTGCCAGGGCAACCATTGTGAAAAGCACCAGTGATATCTTTAACGACGTTGTTCCGCTGGGTCGTCTTATTCATATGGTAAATCAGAAAAAAGATCGCCTGCTCAACGACTATCTGTCACCGCTGGATATCACCGCAACACAGTTCAAAGTGCTGTGTTCCATTCGCTGCGAAGTGTGTATCACACCGGTTGAGCTGAAAAAGGTGCTCTCTGTCGATCTGGGTGCGTTGACCCGCATGCTCGATCGTCTCGTCTGCAAAGGATGGGTAGAACGAAGCCCTAACCCCAATGACAAACGCGGCGTACTGGTGAAGCTGACCAGCGATGGCGCGGCCATGTGCGAGCAATGTCATCAATTAGTAGGACAAACACTGCATCAGGAACTAACAAAAAACTTAACGGCAGATGAAGTGGCAACCCTTGAGCTTTTGCTGAAGAAAATACTGCCGTAAACAGAAAAAGAGGTATGACGATGTCCAGACGCAATACTGACGCTATCACCATTCATAGCATTTTGGACTGGATCGAAGATAACCTGGAATCGCCGCTCTCCCTTGAAAAAGTGTCTGAGCGTTCAGGTTACTCCAAATGGCACCTGCAACGGATGTTCAAAAAAGAGACCGGCCATTCATTAGGACAATACATTCGCAGCCGCAAGCTGACGGAAATTGCCCAGAAACTGAAAGAAAGCAATGAGCCGATCCTTTATCTGGCGGAGCGTTACGGATTTGAATCGCAACAAACCCTGACGCGTACGTTCAAGAACTATTTTGACGTGCCGCCTCATAAGTACCGAATTACCAGCGTGCCGGGCGAATCCCGCTACCTGTATCCGTTAAAACACTGTAGTTAATCATCGCCTGTAATAGACGTAACCGAGGAAATCATGAAAGTTACCGCCTCCGCCGCCCTCGCCTTGCTGGTGCTGTTCTCCAGCCAGACCTTCGCGGAGCAAACCCCTCGTGCAACGCAGCAAAATAATCCTGATACGATGATTTTGCCGTCAGCACATGACCAGTCGCCTTATGATTTCAACCATATGGGTGCTGGTAGCGACAAATCCGACGAATTAGGCGTGCCTTATTATAATCAGCACGGCCTCTGATTCGTTTTTGCCCCGCAGACGCGGGGCTTTTTTTATGCCTTTCTTACCCGCGTCGCCCGACGCACTCGCAGGCCAAAGACATTAATGTACAGCCCGGCCATGATCAGCACGGCGCCCAGCAGCTGCAGCGCGCTCAGCGTTTCATCCAGTAACAGTGCCGCACTGGCAAGCCCCACCACCGGAACCAGCAGGGATAACGGCGCGACGCGCCAGGTTTCATAGCGGCCCAGCAGCGATCCCCAGATCCCGTAGCCCACAATGGTGGCGACAAAGGCCAGATAGACCAGCGAAAGGATCGTGGTCAGGTCGATCTCGACCAGGCTGTTGAGCATGACCTGCGGGCCATCCAGAATCCACGCCGCGACCATAAACGGTAAGACGGGGATCAGGGCGCTCCACACCACCAGGGACATCACCTGCGGGCGCGCCTCGTGCTGCATAATTAGCTTGTTGAAGATATTCCCGCAGGCCCAGCTCAGCCCCGCCGCCAGCGTCAGGATAAAGCCCAGCAGCGCCACGTGCTGACCATTCAGGCTGGCCTCTATCAGCACCAGCACGCCAAACACCGCCAGCGTAATTCCCGCCAGCTGTTTACCCTGCAGGCGTTCGCCAAACACAAACGCGCCAAGAATAATGGTAAAGAACGCCTGTGCCTGTAAGACCAGCGAGGCGAGACCGGCCGGCATACCGAACTTGATGGCGCAGAACAGAAACGCAAACTGGCCAAAGCTAATGGTCAAACCGTAGCCCAGCAGCAGTTTTAAGGGGATTTTGGGACGGGCGACGAAGAAGATGGCCGGGAACGCAACCAGCATAAAACGTAAACCGGCCAGCATGAGCGGAGGCATGTTGTGCAGCCCCAGCTTGATGACCACAAAATTGAGTCCCCATACTACGACCACCAGCAACGCCAGCAGCCCGTCTTTACGCGTCATACCCTGCCCCTGAATTATTAATAATTTGTTAACACTTCAAGGTAACAGAAAAAAGTACGCCACGAGAAGATCATTAATTCTGGCAGTCAGGCGAAGCACTTACGGATAAATTGGGCGCTATACAAGCCCCTTATGTCGTGATACTCCTTTTATAACACAACATATAAAAGCATAAGCATTTGTCGGGCAGGAATATGAAACCATCTCTCAGGCGCTCAACCGCGGCGCTGCTGGCATCGTCATTGTTATTAACCATCGGTCGGGGGGCAACGCTGCCGTTTATGACCATTTATCTCACGCGCGTCTACAGCATGAGCGTCGAGAATATCGGTTATGCCCTGACGATTGCGTTGACCATTGGCGTGGTATTCAGCCTGGGGTTTGGCATTCTGGCCGACAAATTCGATAAAAAACGCTACATGCTGATCGCCATCGTGGCCTTTATCGCCGGATTTGTGGCGATCCCGCTGGTGGGTAACGTCACGCTGGTGGTGCTGTTCTTTGCGCTGATCAACTGCGCCTATTCCGTCTTTTCGACGGTGCTTAAAGCCTGGTTCTCCGACGTGCTGACCTCCAGTGAAAAAGCCCGCGTTTTTTCGCTGAACTACAGCTTCCTGAATATCGGCTGGACGATCGGGCCGCCGATTGGCACCCTGCTGGTGATGTACAGCCTGCAGCTCCCGTTCTGGCTGGCGGCCTTCTGCGCCGCGCTGCCGCTGGGGTTTATCCATTTCTTTGTGCAAAAGAGCGTGGCGTTAGATACCGCCGAGGAGAAGATGCCCTGGCAGCCGTCGGTACTGCTGAAGGACCGCGCGCTGTTCTGGTACACGTTCTCTGGCCTGCTCGCGTCATACGTCGGCGGCTCGTTCGCCACCTGCATTTCACAGTATGTCCTGGCCGCGCATGCGGACAGTAATTTCGCCGAAAAGGTGGTCGCCGTGGTGCTGCCCGTCAACGCCGCCGTGGTGGTGACGCTGCAGTATGCGCTGGGTCGCAAGATCTCTGCCCGCAATATTCGCCCGCTGATGACCGCAGCCACCCTGTTTTTCATCGTGGGGCTGGCCGGCTTTATGCTCTCCGGTGAAAACCTGGTTTACTGGGGCATCGCTGCCGCCATCTTTACGCTGGGTGAGATTATCTATGCGCCGGGCGAATACATGCTGATCGACAACATCGCCCCGCCGGGGATGAAAGCCAGCTACTTCTCCGCCCAGGCGCTGGGCTGGCTCGGCGCGGCGGCAAACCCAATGATCACCGGTATTATCCTGACCAACCTGCCGCACTGGTCGCTGTTCGTGATTATGATGGCCGCCATTGTGGTCGCATGGCTGATGATTTTACGCGGGATGAGCGTGAAGGCGTGGTGCGAAACGCCCAACGTGGCGTAGCGCCTGTAGGCCGGGTAAGGCGGAGCCGCCCCCCGGCAACAGCAACAGCCTAGTGGTGCAGCATCTCCTCCACAATCTGCTGTTTATACATCTCGTTCGGATAATAGGTTGGCCAGTTATCCATCTCCTTCAGCAGCGCCTCGTGGGAGGTGTTGCCCATAAAGATGTGGAAATGCGAAGAGGCCTTCGGCGCGATGGTGTGGTCGCTGAACTGAACAAACTTCGGTGCCTTGCTGCCGGCATCCTTACACTCAAACAGATAGCGAACGCCCTTTTTCCCCGATGCGTAGGTCAGGATTTTGTAGCCGCTGTAATCATAGCGACAGCTGCTGACCGTTTTGCCCTTATGAAATTCCATCACGTTATTTTCGATGCCGATGGCATCCACGTCCGTCGCGTAACCCGTGCGATAATAGGCTTTTACCTGGTCGAAGGATTTGCTTTTATCCTTCCGGGCCTTTTGTTTAAAGACCGGATCCAGCGAGCCGTCCAGCAGGAAGGGATACACGGACTGCCAGGTACCGTCCCAGTCCGACAGCGGTCTGTCCTTAACGTCTTTGTCCTCAAAGACGCCATTCGCCGCCTTTTGTTCCGCTTCGCTCATCGCGTGTCCGTGTGAATGGGCAAAAAGCTGGCCGCTGACCAGCATCGCCCCCAGAGTCATGGCAAATTTCCCAATATGTGCAGCCAAAATAACACCCTCGTTCCGTTTTATAAGAACTAGGATGTTATATTATAACATTTCAGATCGCAACCAGCCCGCGAACGCCCTCCTGCTCCATGTTTTCTCCCCGCCCGCGCTGAATAATGGTGCCGCGCGACATCAGCAGGTAGCTATCGGCCAGCTCGGCGGCAAAGTCGTAAAACTGCTCGACCAGCAGGATCGCCATATCCCCCCGGTTCGCCAGGGTGCGGATCACCTGGCCTATCTCCTTAATCACCGAAGGCTGTATGCCTTCCGTGGGCTCATCGAGGATCAGCAGCTGCGGGCGGCTCGCCAGCGCGCGCCCAATCGCCAGCTGCTGCTGCTGCCCACCGGAGAGATCGCCCCCGCGGCGGTGCTTCATCTCTTTGAGCACCGGGAACAGCTGCCAGATCTCGTCCGGCACCTGCTTCGCGTCACGGGGGGAAAAGCGCGACAGCCCAAGCAGAAGGTTCTCCTCCACGGTCAGGCGCGGAAAAATCTCCCGTCCCTGCGGGACGTACGCGACGCCAGAGTGCACCCGCTGGTGCGGCTTGCTGTGGGTGATCTTTTTCCCCTGCCAGATGACCTCCCCGGTTTTCGCCGGGATCAGCCCCATCAGACACTTCAGCAGCGTGGTTTTCCCTACGCCGTTGCGCCCCAGCAGGCAGGTGACTTCGCCGGTGACGGCCTCAAAGCTCACGCCGCGCAGGATATGGCTTCCGCCGTAATACTGATTCAGTTCGTTGACCTGTAGCATCACCTCTCCTTAACGTCCCAGATAGACCTCAATCACCTGCTCGTTGGCCTGCACCTCGCGAAGCGAACCCTCCGCCAGCACGCGCCCCTGATGCAGCACCGTCACGCGATCGGCGATGGTTTCCACAAAACCCATGTCGTGCTCCACCACCATCAGGGAATGTTTCCCCGCCAGCGTTTTGAACAGCTCTGCGGTATATTCCGTTTCCGCGTCGGTCATCCCGGCGGCCGGTTCATCCAGTAGCAGCAGGTGCGGATCCTGCACCAGCAGCATACCAATCTCCAGGAACTGCTTTTGCCCGTGCGAAAGCAGTCCGGCGCGGCGGTCCCGCTCGTTGCTTAGGCGAAGCAAAACCAGCATTTCATCGATACGGTCGCGCTGTTCACCGCTGAGCGTTGCCCGCAGGCTCGCCCAGACGGATTTATCGGTTTTCATCGCGATTTCCAGGTTTTCCCACACCGTCAGCGCTTCAAAAACCGTGGGTTTCTGGAATTTACGCCCGATGCCCTGGCGGGCGATGGCCGCAGGCTCCAGCCCGGTCAGATCGACGGACTGATCGTAAATGGCCCGCCCGCTTTTTGGCCGCGTCTTGCCGGTGATCACGTCCATCAGCGTGGTTTTACCTGCCCCGTTGGGCCCAATCACGCAGCGCAGCTCGCCCACGCCGATATTCATCGTGAGATCGGTCAGGGCCTGAAACCCATCAAAATTCACGTTAATGGATTCAAGCTGAAGCACCGGATCGGTCTGCTCGCGGTAGCGGTCGCCGGGCAGCTGGCGGGTGAATAACCCTTCGGCTGGCTGCATTATTTCTCTCCCTTACGAAACAGGCCGTAGACGCCGCGCGGTAAAAACAGCGTGACGGCGATAAAAATCAATCCCAGAAACAGCTGCCAGTACTCCGGCATCGCGACGGTGAAGAAGCTCTTCGCCCCGTTGACCAGCGCCGCGCCAATGACCGGTCCCACCAGCGTGCCGCGCCCGCCCAGCGCCACCCAGATGGCGGCTTCGATCGAGTTCGTCGGCGACATTTCGCCGGGGTTGATAATGCCCACCTGCGGAACATACAGCGCCCCGGCCAGGCCGCACAGTACCGCAGAGAGCGTCCACACCAGCAGCTTGAACCCGCGCGGATCGTACCCGCAAAAGGTCAGGCGGTTTTCGGCGTCGCGAACGGCGGTCAGGATGCGGCCAAACTTGCTCTTCGCCAGAGCAAACCCGGCGCCCAGCGCCAGGAGCAGCAGCAGCACGGTTGCCAGAAACAGCGCGACGCGCGTGGTGGTTTCCGTCACCGAAAACCCGAGCAGCGTGGTGAAGCCGGTAAAGCCGTTATTGCCGCCAAAGCCGGTTTCGTTGCGAAAGAACAGCAGCATCCCGGCATAGGTCAGCGCCTGGGTCATAATAGAGAAATAGACCCCTTTGATCTTCGAGCGGAAGGCAAACCAGCCAAACACCAGCGCCAGCAGTCCGGGGACCAGAACAACCAGCACCAGCGCCCAGGCAAAATGCTGGGTGCCCCACCAGAACCACGGCAGTTCGCTCCAGGAGAGGAACGACATAAAGGCGGGCAGACCGTCGCCGGACGCCTGGCGCATCAGGTACATGCCCATCGCGTAGCCGCCCAGGGCAAAGAAAATGCCATGCCCCAGAGAGAGCATGCCGGCATAGCCCCACACCAGATCCAGCGCCACCGCCACGATGGCGTAGCAGAGGATCTTACCGAGAAGGGTCAGCATCCAGGTCGATAGCGCCAGCGGATGCGTCGCGGGCAGTAAGGCAAAAAACGGCAGTATCAGCAGGCACACCACCAGCAGGCTGCCGGCAATCTGCGTTGTGCGCGGCGCTTTACGCGCCAGCGTTAAGGTCAGCGGCTGGCTCATCAGTCAATTACCCTCCCTTTCAGCGCAAACAGTCCCTGAGGGCGTTTCTGAATAAACAGCACGATCGCCACCAGAATCAGGATCTTACCCAGCACGGCCCCCATCTGCGGTTCAAGAATTTTGTTAAAGATCCCCAGGCCAAACGCCGCGGCGACGCTGCCTGCCAGCTGGCCAACCCCGCCAAGAACGACTACAAGGAACGAGTCGATAATGTAACCCTGGCCCAGCTCCGGCCCGACGTTACCGAGCTGGGAAAGCGCCACGCCGCCCAGGCCCGCAATGCCGGAGCCAAGCCCGAAGGCCAGCATATCGACCCGGCCCGTCGGTACCCCGCAGCAGGCGGCCATGCTGCGGTTTTGCGTTACCGCGCGCACGTTCAGGCCCAGGCGGGTTTTATTCAGAATGAGCCAGGTGAAGAACAGCACCAGCAGCACGAAGCCCAGCACCACGATGCGGTTCCACGGCAGGGTCAGGTTGGCAAAAACCTGCACCCCGCCGGAAAGCCAGGTCGGGTTCGCCACCTCCAGGTTCTGGGCGCCAAAGGTCATGCGCACCAGCTGGATAAGCATCAGGCTAATCCCCCATGTTGCCAGCAGCGTTTCCAGCGGACGGCCATACAAATGGCGAATCACGGTGCGCTCCAGCACCATCCCGATGCCCGCCGTCAGGCAGAATGCGACCGGCAGCGCGATAACGGGATATAGCCACAGCCACTGGGGAGCAAGCCCGGCCATCGCCTGCTGCACCATCCACGTGGCATACGCGCCCAGCATCAGCATCTCGCCATGCGCCATATTGATGACGCCCAGCAGGCCGTAGGTAATAGCAAGCCCCAGCGCCGCCAGCAGCAGCACCGACCCCAGCGACAGCCCCATAAACGCCTGGCCCAGCAGGTCGCCCCACATCAGCCGATGCTGGATCTGGCTAAGGCTCTCCTGCGCGGCTGCGCGAACCCCGTCGTCAGGCTCGGTTTGTGCCTGAGTAAACGGGGTAAGCCTGGACTCCACGTCCGGATCGTCGGACTGCCCGAGCCGTTCGACCGCCCTGCGGCGCACCTCTGCCTGCGGGCTGGCAAGCTGGAGATTCGCCACCGCCAGCAGCAGCGCCTGACGCGCCACCGCGTCCGTTTCATCCTTTAGCCGCGTTTCAAGAAATGCCAGCATCGCGGGCTGGGCATCCCGCTGGAGCTGGCGCGCCGCCGCGCGCCTTTCGGCAACGCTGTCACTGACGAGCTGATGGGTGGCGATGGCCGTTGCAGCAAGCACCCGCAGGCGGTTAGTCAGGCGAACGGCTTTGGTTGGCCCTGCCGCCGCCTGGCTTTCGCCGAGCGGAAAGACGTCGCCATTACGCTGTGCAAAGGCGTGCTTCTGCGCGTCGACGTAGAGGTTTTCCTTTTGCAGCGCCTGGAGCAGCGGCAACCTTGACGCATCCGGCGACGCGGCCCACTGCGTCAGCAGTTCCGCCTGCTGGCTGCGGCTGGCGGCAACAAAACGATCGGCGTCCGATGCCTGCGCCATCCCTGGCAGCAGTCCGGTAAGCCATACAAGCGCGACAAGCGTGCGTATGAGGTTCATGGCTTTCTCCCTGCGGTGATGGCTTAGTTGCTGGCGGTTTTCATCGGCTGGTCGGGTTTTTTATCATTCCCGGCAATGAACGGGCTCCATGGCTGGGCGCGTACCGGCTGTTCCGTCTGCCACACCACGTTAAACTGGCCGTTGCCTTCGATTTCGCCAATCATGACCGGCTTGTGCAGGTGGTGGTTGGTGGCATCCATGGTGAGCGTAAAGCCAGACGGCGCCTTAAAGGACTGGCCAGCCATCGCCGCGCGCACTTTATCCACGTCGGTAGTGCCCGCTTTTTCGACCGCCTGCGCCCACATATGGATCCCCACGTAGGTGGCTTCCATCGGGTCGTTGGTCACCACGGTATCGGCGTTCGGCAGCTTATGCGCTTTGGCATAGGCTTTATAGTCCGCCACGAAGGCCTGGTTGGTCGGGTTATCGACGGACTCAAAGTAGTTCCACGCGGCCAGGTTGCCGACCAGCGGCTTGGTGTCGATCCCGCGCAGCTCTTCTTCACCCACGGAGAACGCAACGACCGGCACGTCCGTCGCCTTTAGCCCCTGGTTAGCCAGCTCTTTGTAGAATGGAACGTTGGAATCGCCGTTGATGGTTGAAACCACGGCGGTTTTCCCGCCCACGGAGAATTTCTTGATGTTGGCGACGATGGTCTGGTAGTCGCTATGGCCAAACGGAGTGTAAACCTCTTCGATGTCCTTATCCTCAACGCCTTTTGAGTGCAGGAAGGCGCGCAGGATCTTGTTGGTGGTGCGCGGGTAGACGTAGTCCGTGCCCAGCAGGAAGAAGCGCTTCGCCGCACCGCCCTCTTCGCTCATCAGGTATTCCACCGCCGGGATGGCCTGCTGGTTCGGCGCCGCGCCGGTATAGAAGACGTTCGGCGACATTTCCTCGCCTTCATATTGCACCGGGTAGAACAGCAGGCCGTTCAGCTCTTCGAACACAGGCAGGACGGATTTTCGTGATACCGACGTCCAGCAGCCGAACACCACCGCCACTTTGTCCTGACTTAACAGCTGGCGCGCTTTCTCGGCAAACAGCGGCCAGTTTGAGGCCGGGTCAACCACCACCGGCTCCAGCTTCTTGCCCAGCACGCCGCCTTTCGCGTTGATCTCGTCAATCGTCATCAGGGCAACGTCTTTCAGCGGGGTTTCGGAGATCGCCATGGTGCCGGAAAGAGAGTGCATGATCCCCACCTTGATGGTATCGGCCGCCTGCACGCCGAAACTCATTCCCATAGCAACGACAGAGGCAGACAACGCGAAGGCTTTTAATAAAGTACGACGGTGCATATTTTCACTCCTGAAAAAGAACGCTGTGCGAAGACGTCCGTTACGGCGTGGACGCGGAAAAAATGTCTCAGCGAAGCAGGAGCAAAAAGGATGCCAGAATGGAGAAAGCGCTATTTCAGGGCGTGGAAAGCGGGATGTAAAGAGAACGACTCAGAATGGCACAGCGCTGCACTTTTATAATGCAGCGCCGGGAAAGCGTGATTACCAGACTTCGCTGGCGATCTGCGTCACCAGACGGACTTTGTCCCACTGCTGGGTTTCGCTCAGGCTGTTGCCCTCTTCGGTAGAGGCAAAGCCGCACTGCGGGCTGAGGCAAATTTGCTCTTTCGCCACGTACTTCGCCGCCTCTTCCAGACGGGCTTTAATCCCTTCCGGGTTCTCCAGCTCGCCGTTTTTAGTGGTGATAAGACCCAGCACCACCTGCTGCTTGCCCGGGCGAACAAAGCGTAGCGGCGCGAAATCCCCGCTGCGGTCGTTATCATATTCCAGGAAGAACGCGTCAACGTTGACCGTACCAAACAGCACTTCCGCCACCGGCTCATAGCCGCCTTCGGAGATCCAGGTTGAGCGGAAGTTACCGCGGCAGACGTGCAGCCCGATGGTCAGATCGTCCGGCTTGCCCTCCAGAGCCTTGTTCAGCACGCGGGCATAGATGCACGCCAGCTCGTCGGCATCATCACCGCGCTCGCGGATCTGACGGCGCTGATCGTCCGAACAGAGGTAGGCCCAGACGGTGTCATCCAGCTGCAGGTAGCGGCAGCCCGCGTCGTAGAAGGCCCGGATGGCGTCGCGCCAGGTGGTCGCCAGATCGTCGAAATAGACGTCCAGGTCCGGATACACGGTCGCATCGATGTCTTTGCGACCGCCGCGGAAATGCAGCACGCTCGGGCTTGGGATGGTCATTTTCGGCTGTGCATTACCGCTGATGCTTTTCAGATAGCGAAAGTCTTCCAGCATCGGATGCTCGCCGAAGCCCAGCTTGCCGGTCACGCGCACGCCGTGGGCTTTGGTTTGCACCCCGTTGAACTGAATGCCCTGCTGTGAATCGTAACGTTCAACGCCCTGCAGGCCGTCGAAGAAGTCGAAGTGCCACCAGGCGCGGCGGAACTCGCCGTCGGTGACCACGTGCAGCCCGCACGCGCACTGCTGCTCAACGACGTGGCGGATAGCGTCATCCTCAACCGCACGAAGCTGTCCGGCGTCGATTTCGCCGCTGGCAAACTTCTGGCGAGCCTGTTTGATCGCATCCGGGCGTAAAAAACTGCCGACTACATCGGCGCGGAAAGGGGCGTGGTGTCGTTGCATGGAAATCTCCTCAGCCTGCCGGCGATAATTGCCGGCAGTGATAATTCATTATTTGAAGTTTTAGACTTCTGGATGTCTAAATGTCCAAAAAAGATGTCATACCTGTCCTTTTCCGGCAAACGAGAAAATTTCACGGGTGTTGAAAAAAATTCATGTTCACAGGGCGGCGGCGGTTTCGCTGCTGGCAAAGGTGAACTTTTCATCTTCCCAGCCGGTGATGCCCCCGAGCATGATTTTGACCGGCAGCCCCAGACGCGCCAGCTTCAGCGCGGCCCTGTCCGCGCCGTTACAGTGTGGCCCCGCGCAGTAGACGACGAACAGCGTGCCTTCAGGCCATTGTGCCATGCGCGCCGCGCTAATCTGGCTCCACGGCATATGCAGTGCGCCAGGCACGTGACGGCGGGCAAACTGCTCCGGGCTCCCCACCACGTGCAGCAGCACGAAGTCCTGCTCGTGGTTGGCGATAGCGTGATGCACGTCCGCACAGTCGGTCTCGACGCTCAGGCGACGCAGAAAATGGGTGACGGCCTCCTGCGGCTCGGCAGCCGGAAATTCAGTAACATAGCTCATGATTCTTCCTCATCTTTGGCGTTTGTGATAACACTACTCTATCCACAAATTCAGCTCGTGAATGCGCTCGCGTATGCCAGAAAACAGCAAAAACATGACAAACTTAAGACAAACTCCCCGCCCGAAGGTGGTCGTGCTGGCGTATGACGGCCTGTGTACCTTTGAGTTTGGCGTGGCGGTGGAGATCTTCGGCCTGCCGCGTCCCGAGCTGGGAGACGAGTGGTATCGTTTTGCGGTGGCAGGCGTAGATAGCGGTGAACTTCGGGCGACGGGCGGGATCCGCATCATTACCGACGGCGATATTTCCCTGCTTGAGTCTGCCGACCTGATCGTCGTACCGGGCTGGCGGGGTCTGGATGCACCGGTTCCGGACGCGCTCTGCAGCGCCTTACGTCAGGCCAGCGCGCGGGGCTGTCAGCTGCTGTCCATCTGTTCGGGCGTGTTTGTTCTGGCCGCCGTGGGGCTGCTGAACGGGCGCAAAGCCACGACGCACTGGCGCTACCTTGACGCGCTTAAGGCCCGCTACCCGGACATCGACGTGGTCGAGGATGTGCTCTACCAGGACGAAGGGAATATACTGACCTCCGCAGGCAGCGCGGCGGGGATCGATCTCTGTCTGCACGTCGTGCGCCGGGACTATGGAATGGAAACCGCCAACAGCGTGGCGCGTCGGCTGGTCATTCCCCCGCACAGGGACGGCTCGCAGCCGCAGCAGCTGAGCCGCCCGGTGGCGCAGCTGCGGGAAAGCCAGCGTCTGGGCCAGCTGTTTGATTTTTTGCATACGCATCTTGTTGAGCCGCACAGCGTCGACTCGCTGGCGCGTCGGGTAGGCATGAGCCAGCGCACCTTTCTTCGTCGCTTCGAGGCGGCAACGGGAACAACACCCGCGCGCTGGTTACTCAATGAACGCCTGCTGCGGGCCAAAGATTACCTGGAAAGCAGCCGCTTAAGCATCGACAGCATCGCTGAGCAGACCGGGTTTGGGCAGGCATCGACGCTGCGCCATCATTTCCGCCAGCAGTTCGCGCTTTCCCCGGCCCAGTATCGCAAACAATTTTCACGTCCCGACGCTGCCCGCTGAGGGGGCGGTCTGGATATCGACACGTTGATGACGCAGGAATACGGAGCACCCGATGGTCACCACACACGTTTTTATCGCGGTCAGCCTTGATGGCTACATCGCCCGGGAGAATGACGACATCGACTGGCTGCTGCAGCGCGATGACCCGACAGAAGATCATGGCTATGCGGCGTTCATCGCCGACAAAGAGTGGATCGTTATGGGCCGGGGGAGCTACGAGAAGGTGTTGACCTTTGACGCATGGCCTTATGACCGCCCCGTGCTGGTGCTCTCCCGACAGCTGGCCGACACGCCCGTGCCGGCGGCGCTGAAGGGTAAAGTGCAGTTTTCAGGACGCTCGCCAAAGGAGGCTCTCGACGATCTGGCCGCGCAAAACGTCCATCGCGTCTATCTCGATGGCGGCCGGGTGATACAGTCGTTCCTGCGCGAAGGGCTGGTTGCCGATATGGTTATCACCACCGTTCCGGTTCTGCTCGGGTCGGGAAAATCGCTGTTCGGCGCCCTTCCCCGGGATATCGATTTAACGCTGGTATCAAGCCGCAGCTTCCCTTCGGGCCTGGTGCAGTCGCACTATCGTGTAACGCCATAAAGCCACGCCAGCGCCGCTGCGGGCAAAAAAAAACCGCCATTAACTGGCGGTAAATGCTTGCATGGATAGATTTGTATTTTGGTCTCTACGTCCCGACACTCCATGGCCGGGCAGCGGATCCCTTACAACCTACCACTATTCATCTTAACGAACCCTAAACAGCGCTATTAACCTGCCTGGGTATTAATTTGCAGATAACGCATCAGGCCCTGCTCCGCACTCTCTCTGGCGTCATCATTGATGGCCTCAAGATAAAACGAGCGCGAAACGCCATACGGTGCTTTTTCAGAGGGATATACGGCAAACTGGAATGTTTTTCCGCGCGCTTTGTGGGTACAGCCTAATTCCCAGCGTTCGTCATTAATTTTGGTGCTATTACAGTCGACGTGACCGTAATCGCTGGTTAAATAAGACCCTACGCGAGCTTCTGCAGAGTGAATATATTCCGGTTCATCATCGTTGATATAGCGAAACCCGGCGGTTGCCCCAACGGCGACCACGAGAAGCGCAAGCATCATTATTTTTTTCATTTAACAGACCCATTCCTTAGCCAGAGGATTCCTATTATATAGGATTATTCTCTAAATCTAATGTCCAATTTTGTACCAGAAATGGCGGTTAATCATCAGTAAATTAATTTTAAGAAAAATCTCACTCCGGCGTAAATTCGACAAAACCTGACAATCACTTTGCGTTAATTTGAATTACCGAATAATAACACGATGGAATTATTGGCATGATAGCTCCGCGTTCTCATTCAGCGGTGAAACCATGATAAAAAAAGGGTTATCTTTCGTCATGCTTATCTGCGCGCTGTTTTCAGGCCAGATTATGGCCGGACACAAAGGGCATGAATATGTATGGGTAAAGAATGTGGAGCATCAGCTTCGTCATGAAGCCGACAGCGATGAGTTGCGAAGCGAGGCGGAAGAGTCGGCGGAGGGTTTGCGCGACCACCACCTGTGGCAGAAATCGCGCAAACCGGACACGCACGTTCGGTAATTAGCTGCCCTTGCGCTTTGGCAGGGTTTTCATCAGATCGTCGGGGCTAACGGACGCCACAATGCTGCCGGGCTGCGGCATTTTGAAGATGTGGTTTTTCATCTTGCCAATCACGTGCATTTCGCAAGGACGGCAGTCAAATTTAAGGGTCAGAACTTCGTCCCCATTCACCAGCTGCATCGGGGTGGCCTTCCAGCTTTTGATATTCCCTTTCGCCTGCTTCGGACACAGGTTAAACGCAAAGCGGAGGCAGTGCTTGGTGATCATCACCGGCACGTCGCCCTTCTCTTCGTGCGCTTCATAGGCCGCGTCGATCAACTGCACGCCGTGACGATGATAGAACGCCCGGGCCTTATGGTTGTAGACGTTGGCGAGGAAGGACAAATGCGTATCCGGGTAAACGGGCGCCGGAACGGCTTCGGCTTTACGGCTGCCGCGCGGATACTGCGCCAGGCGCGCGGCATCGAGCATCTCTGCCGTTTCGCGGCGGAACTGGTTAAGCAGGCTGTTCGGCACGAACAGCGCATCCGGCAGATTCACGTCGATAGCGCGCGCATAGTAAATCGTCTGACCCAGCTTCGCCACGCCGTCCTTCAGGCTGTTAAGCGCTTTTTCCGCGTTGTTTGCCACCTCGAACAGGCCGTCAAGCGTATGCGTCACGCTGATCCCGTCCTCACAGGTCATGATCAGGATCAGCTGCTCTTCCCAGCCGCCCAGCTCAATGTCCACCGCGATGCGGCGTTCGCTGGAGGTTTTCAGCAGCGCCTGCTGCCAGTTATGATCGAGGTTACGGTTAAGCGCCGCATTCGGCCGCGCTTTGTAGAGATCGGCCGGCATTTCGTTCGGCCACACGCGGTAGCGGTTCTCACCGGTTTTTTCCACCGTATTGGCGCGGAAGCCCACCACTTCACGCTTGATCATTACGTTAAGGCCGTCGCCGTTTGCCAGCGGCTCCGTCACTTCAACGTCAAGGTGATCTTTCGCCACCTTCAGCACTTCGCCGACCGGTAAACCGATAAACTTCGGTGAATCAAACGCGCCGATATCCCCTTTACGGGCATTCACAAAATAGTCCGTGCTGCCGCGGTGGAACGTTTTGTCCGTTGACGGAATAAAGAAATGCTCGGTACGACCGGCCGACGCGCGCGCCAGGTCGCCGCGGTCTTCAATAATGGCGTCCAGCATCTGGCGATAGTGCGCGGTGATGTTCTTCACGTAGCTCATGTCTTTGTAGCGCCCTTCAATCTTGAAGGAACGCACGCCGGCATCGATCAGCGCGCCCAGGTTAGCGGTCTGATCGTTATCCTTCATGGAGAGCAGGTGTTTTTCAAACGCCACGACGCGTCCCTGATCGTCTTTCAGGGTATACGGCAGGCGGCAGGCCTGAGAACAGTCGCCTCGGTTGGCGCTGCGGCCCGTCTGGGCGTGGGAAATGTTGCACTGGCCGGAATAGGCGACGCACAGCGCGCCGTGGATAAAGAACTCAATCGTCGCGTCGGTCGCCTGATGAATATCGCGGATCTGATTAAGGTTAAGCTCGCGCGCCAGAACGATCTGCGAAAAACCAACGTCGGAGAGAAACTTCGCCTTCTCTACCGTGCGGATATCGCATTGGGTACTGGCGTGCAGTTCAATGGGGGGAATATCCAGCTCGAGCACGCCCATGTCCTGAACAATCAGGGCATCGACGCCGGTCTGGTAGAGATCGGTAATCAGACGTTGCGCAGGCTCCAGCTCATCATCATGAAGAATGGTGTTCAGGGTCACGAACACTTTCGCCCCGAAACGGTGGGCGAACGGCACCAGTTCAGCAATATCGCTCAGGCTGTTGCTGGCGTTATGGCGGGCACCGAAGCCAGGGCCGCCAATGTAGACGGCGTCTGCCCCATGAAGGATCGCTTCACGGGCAATGGCGGCGTCGCGGGCCGGGCTTAAAAGTTCAAGATGATGGGATTGCAGGCGCATACTTCGTCGTTATCCGTTATGGTCAAAATGGCGGCTATTGTAGTCAGAAGTATGCGTCAGCGAAACAGTTTTGCGTAGCCTCAGCGGGGATAATGAATCAGGGAGTGAAAATGCACCGTCCGGTCGCTGCTGTTGCGGTAGGCGTGCGGTTTATCGCCGGCAAAACGCACGCCCGAATCGGCGGAAATTGACAGCCATTCGCCGTCAATTTTCATCTCCAGTTCGCCGCTGATGACCACCACGTGTTCGATCACTCCCGCCTCGTGCGGCGTGGACTCGCTCAGGGCACCGGGTGCCAGCGTGATGGAGAAATGATCGAACCGGAGCGTCTCATCCCACGGGAAAAGCGGTTTAACCACCATCGCCTGCTGCTGCGGGTCAAACACCGCCTGGCGGTCCGCCTCCGGCGTGATGAACGTGGAAAACGGGACGTTCAGCCCTGTAGCGATTTTCCACAGCGTCGACACCGTTGGGCTGGATTCATTGCGCTCAATTTGCCCGAGCATGGCTTTTGACACGCCGGTTTCGTCCGCCAGCTTCGACAAACTCCAGCCGCGCGCCTGACGCAGCGTTTTCAGCGTTGTTGCAAGATGTAGTGTGATGTCCATGTTCCCTCCTGGTGGTGCGTAGCATACCACTTGTACGCTATAGCGCACAGTGTTACCTTATCGCGGACGCTATAACGCACAACGGAGTTTTCATGCGCCCTTCCTCACATTTTGTTCCCACCGTACTGGCTGGGTTTGTCGCCGTTCTGGTGGGTTACGCCAGTTCGGCAGCCATCATCTGGCAGGCCGCGGCAGCGGCAGGCGCCAGCGCGCAGCAGATAGCGGGCTGGATGACCGCGCTGGGAATTGGAATGGGCGTCAGCACGCTGGCGCTTTCCTGGTGGTATAAAGCGCCCGTGCTGACCGCCTGGTCAACGCCCGGCGCGGCGCTGCTCGCCACCAGCCTGCACGGCGTGACGCTGGCTGAAACGATCGGCGTATTCATCTTTGCCAATGCGCTCATTTTACTCTGCGGCATCACCGGCTTATTCGCCCGGCTGATGAAGTTGATCCCCCATTCCCTTGCCGCCGCCATGCTGGCAGGCGTGCTGCTGCAGTTTGGCCTGCACGCGTTTGCGCACCTGGAGGGACACTTTCTGCTGTGCGGCAGCATGATTGCGGCATGGCTGATAGCAAAAGCGCTGGCCCCGCGCTATGCCATCGTGGTCACGCTACTGGTGGGCGGTATCGTGGCATGGGCGGGCGGTGACGTTGTCACCGATAGGCTTACCCTCTCGCTTGTAATGCCTGAATTTATTGCCCCCGCCTTCACCTTTACCAGCCTGGTGAGCATTGGCGTGCCCTTCTTCCTGGTAACCATGGCTTCGCAAAATGCGCCTGGCTTCGCCACGATGAAAGCCTCCGGTTACCCGCTGGCGGTCTCGCCGCTCATTATCGTTACCGGTGGACTGGCGCTGCTGCTTTCGCCCTTTGGCGTCTTTTCCATTTGCATTGCGGCGATTACCGCCGCCATTTGTCAAAGCCCGGACGCGCACCCGGATCCCGCAAAGCGCTGGCTGGCAGCCATCGCTGCCGGCGGTTTCTATCTGCTGGCGGGGATTTTCGGCGGGTCCATTACCGGGCTGATGGCCGCCCTGCCGCTCAGCTGGATCCAGACGCTGGCCGGTCTGGCGCTGCTGGGAACCATCAGCGGGAGCTTGTATCAGGCGCTGCATCACGAAGCGGAGCGCGACGCGGCCATCGTCACGTTTCTGATGACCGCAAGCGGCGTCACGATCCTGGGGATTGGCTCGGCATTCTGGGGGCTGGTGCTGGGCGGCGTATGCTATGCCCTGTTTTCACGCGCTCGCCGCGCGTAGCTGCGACGGCGTCATGCCCGTCACGCTGCGAAAGCGGTTGCTGAAGTGGCTGGCGGAGTTAAACCCGCAGGCCAGTGCGATATCCGTCAGCGGCGTTGAGGTATGCTGCACCAGGGCTTTCGCTTTTTCCATTCTCCTTTGCATCACGTACTGATGCGGCGCCAGCCCCGTCGACTGGCGGAACATGCGGGCAAAATGGTATTCGCTGAGGGCGGCCTGGGCCGCCAGTTCGGCCAGCGTCAGGGGCTGGCCCAGGTTCTCTTCGATAAACGCCAGCACGTTACGCAGAACAAACGGCGATAGCCCGCCGGTGACGACCGGCAGCTTCCACTGCACGTTTGAGTAGTTTTGCAGCAGATGGGTCAGGAGCAGCGTAGAGGCCGTGCTCAGGGTGAGCTGGTTGGCGTGCTGCTGCCAGTCGCAGCCAAGCAAAAACTGGCGATACAGCGCGGTGATCTTCGGATCGCTGCCAAAAATACGTTCGTCCAGGGTCAGCGAAAGCGGCCGCTTGTCCCAGATTTTTTCGCCCACGTCGCGCAGGTGTTCATCGGTACAGTAGAGATGCACAAACGACAGATCGTCCCGGATATCCCACGTCGATTCGCTCTCTTTGGGCATCAAACAGAAACGGTCCGGCCCCCCGCCGTTCTTCCAGCCGCCCGGCGTTTTTTGGTAGCTTTCGTAACCGTCTGCCACGTACAGGCTCAGGGTATGATGGTTACTTTTTACCGTTATCGTATCGTGCTTGTTGTACCACGCTGCCAGCTGAATACCCGAATTCAGCGAGACGGTTTCCCGCAGGACTGCATTCTGTTGGCAAAGCGTTTCAAAGGTATCGTAAGCGTGAGACATAACCATTAGCGCGTGATGGACTGGAATGTCAGTCTAAGAAGAGTTGTCTTCCGTTGCCAGTCCCCGGTAAAGAAAAAAGCGCAAGATTTTGCAAGTCCACCGCAAGCGGGTGAAAGCCCTTTATAAAATGCGGCGCCATACTGCGGGCTTCGGTGGTTTGAGAAGAGAACAATATGAACGCATTACTTTACGGACTAGTGGTCATTATCTGGGGAACCACCTGGATTGCCATTTTCCTGCAGCAGGGCCCCGTGGCGGCGCCCGTCTCTATTTTCTGGCGCTTCGCCGTCGCCAGCCTCACGATGATGGTGGTATTACTCGCCCTGCGCCGCCTGCGCAAGCTGGCGCTGCGGGATCATCTTTTTTGCATGCTCCAGGGATGCTGCGTTTTCTGCTTTAACTTCTGGTGTTTTTACACCGCGGCCTCGCACATCAATACCGGGCTGGAATCGGTGATCTTCTCCATGGCCGTGCTCTATAACGCCATTAACAGCTTTATTTTCTTTGGACAGCGCCCGCCCGCCCGTTTCTGGACGGCGGCGGCACTGGGCCTGGTGGGGATCGTCACCCTCTTCTGGGACGATCTGCTGGCCAGCGGCTGGAGCGCGTCGCTTCTGACGGGCATTGGTCTTTCAGCACTCGGTACCTACGGCTTCTCGCTGGGCAATATGATCAGCATGCGCCATCAGCGCAGAGGCCTTGAAACCATGACCACCAACGCCTGGGCGATGCTCTACGGCACGCTGGTGATGGGCTGCATTGCGCTCTTCAGAGGCGACAGCTTCACGCCGGAGTGGACCACCAGCTACATTGGCGCGCTGCTCTATCTGGCCCTGTTTGGTTCGGTGATTGCCTTTGGCGCGTACTTCACGCTGGTGGGACGCATTGGCCCGGGCAAAGCGGCCTACAGTACGCTGCTCTTCCCGCTGGTGGCGCTCTCCATCTCCACGGTGTATGAAGGCTACGTCTGGCATTTCAACGGAATTATTGGACTCTTGCTGATTCTGGGGGGAAATATGGTGATGTTTACCAAACCCGAAACCTGGTTCAGGCGACTGCGCACGGCGTAAATAAAAAGGCCTGCAATGCGCAGGCCTTTTTAGGTTATTTTGCGGTCTTTTTCACATCAAACATGGTAGCGTCGGTCGCCATATCATCAACAACCTGCTTCAGCGTCGCAAAGGTCATCGGCGTATTTGCGTTATTCAGCTCTTTACCTTCGCCTTTACGCACTACCTTCATGACCGGCTTGTTGGTGGCCGCATCGATCAGCTCACCTTCAAAGTAAAGGTGGGTATCCATGGTGCGATGTCCGGTTGCCATCTGCGTACCGGCAACCACCAGCGCAACAGGCACCACTTCATAGAACTGCAGTCCCTCTTTCTGCGAACTCACCCCGGTAATGGCACCGCGGAAAATCAGGCTGTGTTTACCCGGCGTGGTGACAATCGGCTTACGGGTACCAATAGCAGTTTTCATTTTGTTATTGGTGTAATTCAGCAGCTCATCAAGCGTTTTTTGACCAATCTGTGTTGTCGGTTTAGGCGCAGGATAATAAGTAATCGGCGTCCAGATAATACTGTCGTAATTAGCTTCGTTATAGGAAGGATCAACCCAACGCAGCGTTGGTTTACCCGTCGCAGACGTCGTCTGCTGTAATCCTGAATAGTCTTTTAAAAAGCCAGAATATTGTTCGGGAGCGGCGACTTTAGAAGAACAGCCCGCCAACGCCAACAGACCAGTAAGCACTGCAACTTTAAAAAAAGTTTGAGTACGCATGATAGTTTTCCATGTTATCTGCAAGTATGCATTTGAAGTTATAGCAAAAGACTGGTGGGTTTGTTGTGACAAAAAATGATGCCGGGAGCACAAATTGCGAAAAGACTGCCCGGCCACGTGCCGGGCAGTGAAAAATTACTGATTTATATCCAGTTGCCAGAACAGATGTTTGCCAAACGGGTCGATTTCATAGCCCTTCACTTCCTTGCGCACCGGTTCGAAAATCGTCGAATGCGCAATCATCACCGCGGGCATCTGGTCATGCATGATCTGCTGAGCCTGTTTATACAGCGCCACGCGTTTATCATGATCGGTTATCGATTTCGCCTCGGCGATAATGTTATCAAACGGCTTGTAGCACCATTTCGCCGAATTCGACCCGCCGTTTGCCGAGGTGCAGGTAAACAGCGGGCCAAAGAAGTTATCGGGATCGCCCGTAGCGGTCGTCCAGCCCATCAGCGCGGCCTGATGCTCTCCGCCCTTCACGCGTTTTAAATATTCGCCCCATTCGTAGGTGACGATTTTGGCCTGTACGCCGACCTTCGCCCAGTCCGCCTGAATCATCTCCGCCATGCGTTTCGCATTCGGGTTATAGGGCCGCTGGACGGGCATTGCCCATAAATCGATGCTCATGCCGTTGGCAAAACCGGCCTCTTTCAGCAGCGCTTTGGCTTTTTCAGGATCGTACTCGTAGTCCTTAAGCTCGCTGTCGGCGCTCCAGACGCCCGGCGGCAGCAGATTCTTCGCCGCGGTGCCGGTACCGTGGAACACCGCGTCAATAATCGCCGGTTTATTAATGGCCATCGCCAGCGCCTGGCGAACTTTTACGTTATCCAGCGGCGGCTTTTGGGTATTGAACGCCAGGAAGCCGGTATTCAGTCCGGGCTTGCTCATCAGATTGATGTCTTTGTTGGCCTTCATGCGCGGCAGGTCGGCCGGGTTCGGGAACGGCATCACCTGACATTCGTTCTTCTCAATTTTGGCAAACCGCACGGAGGCATCCGGCGTGATGGTAAACACCAGCCTGTCCAGCTTCGATTTCCCCTGCCAGTAGTCGGCAAACGCCGTGAACAGGATGCGGGAATCTTTCTGATACTGCGCCAGCTTAAACGGCCCGGTGCCGATCGGCGCCATATCCACCTTCTCCGGCGTGCCCGCTTTCAGCATCGCGTCGGCATACTCCGCTGAAAGGATCGAGGCAAAATACCAGGCCAGGTCGGCGACAAACGGCGCCTCCGGGTGCGCCAGGGTAAAGCGTACGGTATGGTCATCCACTTTATCAATAGCGGTGATCAGGCTGCCAAACTCCAGGCTTTCGAAGTTGGAGTAGCTGCCGTTCGAGACGTTGTGGTACGGATGGTTGACGTCTTTCTGGCGCATAAACGAGAAAATGACGTCATCGGCGTTAAAGTCGCGGGTCGGTGTGAAGGATTTGTTGCTGTGGAACTTAACGCCTTTGCGCAGATGGAAGGTGTAAACCTTGCCGTCGTCGCTCACCTCCCAGCGCTCTGCCAGGCTCGGCACCAGCTCCGTGGTGCCGGGTTTGAAATCGACCAGCCGGTTATAGACCGGCACGGCGCTGGCGTCCACGCTGGTTCCCGAGGTGTACAGCTGAGGATTGAAGTTTTCCGGCGATCCTTCGGAGCAATACACCAGCGTTTTTGCGGCGACAGCGGAACTGACCGTGAGTGCAGCAAGCGCCAGCGTGAAAGTTGCGAGTTTGCTTGTCATCATTTATTCCTGTCTTTTTAATTCGACGGCTAATTAATTCTTTTGCCATTTCATAAATAACATTAAAGTGAGATGGCAAACACCCGAAAAATAAATAAGGAACAAATCACTATGGGCTCGCCGCTTTCCAGACAATTAACGCATCGTTTTTTCCGCTATCTCGCCATCACCAGCCAGAGCGATCCTAAAGTGAAAACGCTGCCCTCAACGCCGGGCCAGCACGACATGGCGCGGGAACTGGCGCAGGAGCTGGCACAGCTGGGTTTAGACGACATCGTGATTGATGAATTCGCCACGGTGACGGCGGTCAAAAAAGGCAACGTGCCCGGCGCGCCGCGCATCGGCTTTATTACCCATATTGATACCGTCGACGTGGGATTATCACCGGATATTCATCCACAAATATTAACGTTTACCGGTGAAGATCTCTGTCTGAATAAAGAAAAAGAGATCTGGCTGCGGGTGAAAGAGCACCCCGAAATTCTGGCTTACCCGAACGAGGAGATTATTTTCAGCGACGGGACCAGCGTATTAGGCGCCGATAATAAATCTGCGGTCACGGTGGTGATGACGGTGCTGGAAAACCTGACGGCGGAGCATCAGCATGGCGATATCGTCGTGGCGTTTGTGCCTGACGAAGAGATCGGCCTGAACGGCGCCAAGGCGCTGGACCTTAAGCGCTTCGACGTCGACTTCGCCTGGACCATCGACTGCTGCGAGCTGGGCGAAATTGTCTACGAGAATTTTAATGCGGCAGCCGCTGAGATCCGCTTTACCGGCGTGACGGCGCACCCGATGTCCGCCAAAGGCGTGCTGGTGAACCCGTTATTAATGGCAACCGACTTTATCAGCCACTTCGACCGCCAGCAGACGCCGGAGTGCACCGAGGGGCGTGAAGGCTATATCTGGTTTAACGGCATTCAGGCCGGGCAGAACGAGGCCGTTCTTAAAGCCAATATCCGGGACTTCGACAAGGACAACTTTGCTGCCCGCAAGCAGCAGATTGCCGACGTTGCCGCGCGGATTGCCGCCCAACATCCGACCGCCAGCGTGGAGCATCGCATTGAAGATACCTACAGCAATATCAGCAATGCGATTGGCGAAGACAGGCGCGCTATCGACCTGATGTTTGAGGCGATGGAATCGCTCGGCATCACGCCGAAACCGACGCCCATGCGCGGCGGTACCGACGGCGCGGCGCTCTCGGCAAAAGGGTTACTCACGCCGAACTTCTTTACCGGCGCGCATAACTTCCACTCGAGGTTTGAATTCCTGCCGCTGTCGTCGTTTGAGGCGTCTTACCGCACCGCCCTGCAGCTCTGCCTGCTGGCCGCCCGTTAAGCGGGCTTGCGCGCCAGCATCGTGGCAAAGCGCAGTTTGATGCGGTTCCCGTTTTCGTCGGTGCGGTGCAGTTCGCCGGGCTCTTCGTTGTACTTGATGAGCTCCCAGCCTTCATAGTAATTGCTCAGCTCACCGCTTTTGAACGCAAACGGGAAGCCGACGGTGCAAGGGTAATCCACCGTATCCATGGCGGCGACAATCAGGTTGTAGCCGCCCGGCCGGGTGCAGCGCTGCATGTTGGCGATAAGGCCCGGGATGGTGCTGGCTTCCAGGAACATCAGCACCACGGTGGAGAGAATAAAATCGTACTCGCCGTCAAAGCTCAGGCCGTTGAGATCTTTAATTGCGGTCTGAAGATTCTTAATCCCTTCTGCCGCCTTGATGCGCTCGATATTGTCGATGCTCATCGGGTTCTTGTCCCACGCGGTCACGTCGTACCCGTTGGCCGCAAGGTACAGGCTATTACGGCCGTTGCCGCAGCCCAGGTCCAGCGTTTTGCCCGGTTTAACCTTTTCCGCACTGAACAGCACTTCTGAATGCGTACGGGTTAAGCCATATTTCTCTGTGAAGTAATTCTCATCAACGGTCATCATTTTTCCTCAGATTGCATAAGCAGTGCTTTATCAGTGCGAACCAGCAGTTTGCCCTGAAGCAGCAGAATCAATGTACGCACCAGCAGCCAGCCAATAATGGCGTTGGTGAAGATAAACAGCGGCACGGCGATGGCGTGGAAAAAGCCCGCCGGACTGCTTTGGCCCAGATGCAGACCCGTGGTTGCCAGGGCCGAGACGCCAAAGGAGAAGCTCCAGAATGAGGCATTGAACGGCTGGGACAGGGTCCATGGGATCAGGCGCAACATGAACAGCAGCTGCAGCAGGCCATAGCCAAACAGCATTTTCGCAAACGTATCCGCCTGACCGCCATTCACGCTGAACCAGGCGCTACAGGCCACCAGCGCGGGCGCCAGCTGAATCCCGAGAGACGTGCGCAGTGCGGCGGGCAGCTCTCCGGCGCTGCGAAGGCGTTGCAGAATGACCGGCTCAAGGCTGAGCCAGGAAAAGACGCCCGCGCCGAGGAAGACCAGCCCTGCATCGTGAAACCCGAGGGCGCCGCACGCCATCGCGCTGATAAAATTGTTCGCCACCGTGGGCAGATATAATCCAGGCGTGGTCGCCTCTTGCGGATGTTTCCCGCGCCATAGCCCGGCGCTTTGCCAGGCCGAGTACGCAAGCTGCACCACTACGCCAGTGCCAAACAACACCAGCGAGACCGGGCGGAACCAGGGTACAAAACCGATGGCGACCAGCATCGTCGTGGCCGGGAAAAGGCTGACAAAACTGCTCGTCACCGGGTGCCGCATCTCTGCCAGCACGCTGCGCGGAAAACGGATCGCGCGCGTCAAAAACGCGACCGTTAACAGAAACCAGCACGCCACCGCAAGGGCAACCAGGCTCTCCCCCGGCCAGCGCGTCACCGGCCAGAGGGTGCTGGCGTATCGCCAGGCAAAGCCCATACCGATGATGCCAAGCACCATGCCAAAATACCCGGCGGGCAAGTTAAGCGCCTGTTGGGAATTATTAAATTTGCTCATTAATTTTAATTTTTAAAATGTATTTTAAATGCCATTTTAAGGGGTTTCTGCAGCGGATGCCAGCACAACGAAAGGCCAAAAGTTTGCTACGTTTAGTTGAGACGCCTATCAGAGACCGCACGATGAAAAAGTACCGACTCAGCGATGAAACCCGCCTCTGGCAGTGGAAAAGCGGCGAGACCTCCCACTCCGCCACGCTGCGGCAGATTATCGCCACGGCCGATTTTAACGACGTCGTGGCCGGCACGAAGGGCGGCTGGATTGACGACGAGCGCGCCCTCTCGCAGGACGGCAATTGCTGGATCTACGACGAAAACAGCGTGGTATTCGCCGGCGCAGCCGTGTCCGGCAACGCGCGTCTTACCCTGCCTTGCATCATTAGCCATGATGCGCGTATCGGCGACAGCTGCTGGCTGGACGGTGCGGAGGTGAGCCACGGCGCGCGAATAAGTGACAACGTCACTATTCAGCAATCCTGCGTGCGCGGCGAGTGCCATATTTACGGCGAGGCTCGCGTACTTCATCACAGCGTGGTCATTGCGGCCAAAGGGCTAACGCCGGACCGTGAACAGATCCTGCAAATCTACGATAAGGCGACGGTGAGCCAGTCGCGCATTGTGCACCAGGCGCAAATCTACGGCGAGGCGATGGTCAATTTTGCCTTTGTTGAGCACCGCGCCGAAATATTCGACAACGCTATCCTCGAAGGTAACGACCTGAACAACGTCTGGGTGTGCGACTGCGCAAAAGTCTACGGCAACGCCCGGGTGATAGCCGGTTTTGACGACGATGCCATCCCGACGGTGCGCTACAGCTCGCAGATTGCGGAGAATGCGGTGGTGGAAGGCAACTGCGTCATTAAGCACCACGTCCTGATTGGCGGTCAGGCCTGGCTGCGCGGCGGGCCGATCATGCTGGACGATAAGGTAGTGATTCAGGGACGGGCGCGGATCAGCGGCGATGTGCTGATTGAGCATCGGGTTGAAATCACCGACGATGCGGTGATTGAAGCCTTTGCCGGCGAGAGCATTCACCTGCGCGGCGAAAAGGTGGTTAACGGCGCTCAGCGCATCACCCGCACCCCGCTGCTGGGCGCGTTATAGGGTATATATTTTCCCGTAGAGGTTCACGTCGTCAAAGCGGCCGTTCAGGTATTCCGCTTCCCGCAGGCACCCTTCCAGCGTAAAGCCGTTGCGCAGGGCAACGCTGTTGCTGCTCTGATTCGCGACCCGACACTTAATCACAAAACGGCGGATCTCCCCGCGCTCGGCGTAGTAGCGCATAAACGCCTGCAGCGACCGAGAGAGAATGCCCTGCCCCTGGTGGTCTTCATCCAGCCAGTAGCCGATGTACCCGGCTTTGTTGGTCGGTTCAATCGTGTTGAACGACAGCACACCGACAAGCGCGTCACCCTTGAAGATCAGAAACATTTTGGCGTAGCCGCGCTGGTGCAGCATCTGGTTACTCTGCACGTTGCGGCGGGTATCGTCCTCGCTGCCCACGTGCTGCGCCCAGTCAAAGGCGGTTTGCAGCCAGGTTCTGTTTTTGACGACGAGGTTGTGCAGATCGGCGGTATAGCGATCTTCGACGGCGCGAAGTTCGATAGCGTAAGAGACCGGGATAATTTCGGATTTTGCTGCGGTCATTGCCCCTCACCCTAACCCTCTCCCACAGGGAGAGGGAATCAATCGTTAACGCATTACCCGGTCATCAACGTACTGACGTTTGTCCGGCGCTGGCGGGAAATACTGGTACAGCCAGGTTTCGCTGATGGCATCGCCCTGGCAGCGCAGGAACAGGCGCATATCCACCGGCTCCGTTGAATCCGACGTCGGGTACCAGTCAAACAGAATACGGTATCCGTCAAACGGCTCGACGTAGAGGATCTCAACCTGCTTCGCTTCACCGCTGGAGAGCGTAATCACCGGCTCGATACCTTTCGGCGCTGCGGCCTTCAGGTCGCCGCCGACGAAGTCGATGGCAAAGCGGCGGGCCCACACTTTCGGGTAATTCTCGCCCGGCGCCCAGCCTTCCGGGAACCCGCCCATACCGGTGCGGGTGGCGAAGACGTTGGCCAGCGGAGAACGCACCGGCGGCATGGCGCTCCAGTACAGGCGATATTTGAAGTCCAGCTCGTCGCCCGCCTTGACGGCTTTTTCCGGCTGCCAGAAGCAGACCACGTTATCCAGGGTTTCACCCGTCGTCGGGATCTCCATCAGGCCAACCGAGCCTTTCCCCCAGTCGTTGCGCGGTTCAACCCACAGGCTCGGGCGCTTGTTATACCAGCCCATTACGTCCTGATAGTGCGAGAAATCGCGATCGAGCTGCAGCAGGCCGAACCCTTTCGGGTTTTTATCCATATAGGCATTAAACTGCAGCTTCTGCGGGTTGTTCAGCGGACGACAGATCCACTCTCCGTTGCCGCGCCACATCGCCAGGCGATCGGAGTCATGGATTTGCGGGTGAATGGTGTCACACATGCGGCGTTCGTTATTGCCGCAGCTGAACATGCTGGTCATCGGCGCGATGCCGAGCTGCTTAATGTCCTTACGCGCGTAGAGGTGGTTTTCGACCTCCATGATCACCTGGCTCTTCTCGCAGTGGATCACGAACTTATAGGCACCGGTGATGCTCGGGCTGTCGAGCAGCGTATAGACGGTAAACGTGGTATCACCCGGCTTGACGGTTTCAAACCAGAAAGAGGTAAAGTCCGGGAACTCTTCAGGGGTGTCGGTAAAGGTATCGACCGCCAGGCCGCGTGCGGAAAGGCCGTACTGGTAGGTGTCATCCACCGCGCGGAAGTAGCTCGCCCCCAGGAAAGAGACGATATCGCGACGCGCCAGCTCCGGCGCCTTAAAGGCGCGGAAGCCTGCAAAGCCGAGATCGCTTTGCCCCTCCAGCTGTTTGGTATCTACGCTCGTTTCACCGTAGCTGAACAGCTCAGGACGGAAGTGGATCTCGCGCGCCATCGAGGTGGACTGGTCCAGCGAGAACATCCGCACGCGGCGGCGGAACCCCATCCCCATATGGAAGAACTGCACGTCCAGCTGACGCCCTTCAACGTTGTTCCACAGAGACTGTTTTTCATCGTACCGGATGGCGTTGTACGCCTGCGGCGTCATGGTTGCCAGCGTGTCCGGCAGCGGGCGCGGCGCACCACCCCATGGGGTTTTCGCCAGGTCATGCGCCATGGATTGCAGTACGGAGAAGTCAAAACGACGGCTCTGACCGTCAGCGATGTCAGAGTCAGCAGCGTATGCCGCTTTGGAAAACAGGGAAGCAAGGCCGGATGTGCCGCTCAGGGCTGCCACTGCCAGCGAGCCTTTTAGAAAACGTCTGCGATTCATGCCTGGAAAAACGTCCTTATGGTCGTGTGAATGTGTTTCGCGCGCGGCGAAATGACGGCAAGAAAGAACGCACAGCCTAAACAAAAATGGTTAAGAATCCAATTGTTGGCCGGTGATTATCTGAACAAAGTGAGAAATATTTTCTGTCGACCAGAACGGCCCGAAAGTGGTGTAAAGAAAGCCTGGAAAATGTGTATAAAAATGCCCCGTCAGGACATCAGCTGACGGGGCCAATGAGGCGGTTATTTTACGCTGACATCGATACCCGGGAAGTACTTATCAGCGAGTTTAGCGATCGTGCCGTCGGCACGTACTTTATCAATCGCGGCATCAAGCTGCTTTTTGGTGGCCTCGTCCCCTTTACGCAGCCCAAAACCGATCCCACTGCCGAGGATAGTGTCGTCTGACACCGGTTTGCCGATAAAGCCAAACCCTTTACCCTGCGGCTTGCTGAGGAAACCTGCCTGCCCGGCCGCGGACATCACCAGCGAGGCGTCGATACGGCCATTCAGCAGATCGCCCCAGGCCATATTCTGATCTTTATAAGACACCACGGTGACACCCTGCTTTTCCCAGTGCTCTTTGGCATAGGTTTCCTGGATGGATCCCTGCAGCACGCCGATGGTTTTACCCTTCAGCCCTTCTGGCGTCGCCTCGACAGCCGTGCCGGCCTTGCCGACGAGCTGCGACGGAATGCGGTAAATCGGCTGAGTAAAATCAATGCTCTTGCGGCGCTGCTCGGTGATGTTCATCGCCGAGTTGATGGCGTCAAATTTCTTTGCCACCAGCCCCGGGATCAGCGCATCAAATGAGGTTTCCACCCAGCTGCACTTCAGCGCAGCCGCTTTGCAAATGGCATTCCCCAGCTCAACGTCAAACCCTTCCAGCTCGCCCGCCGCATTGCGGCTCTCAAACGGCGGATATTCCGCTTCCAGACCGTAACGCAGCTCGGTGGCCGCGAAGGAGGAAAAGGTACACAGCAATCCCATGCCGACAACTAACGCGCGTAATTTCATCTACAACTCCTCAGCGTGGTTTAACCCGACACAGGGCCTGGGCACCTGCCCGTAACGTCGCCTCATCTTTCGCAAAAGAGAGACGAATCAATTTATTGTCCGTACCGTCCGCATAAAACGCCGACAGCGGGATGGTGGCAACGCCGTACTCAACGATCAGCCTTTTCACCAGCTCGCTGTCGCGCTCGTCGCTGAACTGGCTATAGTCCGCCAGCATGAAGAACGAACCTGCGCTCGGCAACAGCGTAAACGGCGAATCGGCCAGCAGACCGTGCAGCAGATCGCGTTTGCGCTGGTAAAACGCCGACAGCGACAGCCAGGTTTGCGGGTCGACCATATGTTCAGCAAACGCGTGCTGCATTGGCGTATCGGCAGAAAACATTAAAAATTGATGGACTTTACAAATCTCGTCCATCAGTACCGCCGGGGCAACACAGTAACCCACGCGCCACCCGGTGACGTGATAGGTTTTTCCGAAAGATGAGATAATCACGCTGCGCTCCGCCAGCTGCGGGTGCGTGGCCATCCCGTGGTGCGGCTCACCGTCAAACACCACGTGTTCGTACACTTCGTCAGACAAAATAATGATGTCGGTGTTGCGCGTCAGCGCCGCCAGCTGCTGCAGATCGTCGGCGGAGAAGACCTGACCGCTCGGGTTGTGCGGCGTATTAATGATGATCATGCGCGTGCGCGGGGTGATCGCGGCGCGAACCTCGTCCCAGTTGACGGCAAAATCCGGCACCGTGAGCCTGATGACGATCGGGGTTGCCCCCTGCAGGCGGACAATCGGCGCATAGCTGTCAAATGACGGCTCAAAGTAGATCACCTCATCGCCCGGATGCACAAGCCCGCTAATCGCCGAATAGAGCCCTTCGCTGGCGCTGGCGGTGACTAGCACCTCGCTGGCAGGGTTATACTGCGTGCCGTAGAGCGTGGCAATTTTATCGGCAATGCGCTCTTTGAGCGGCTGCAGGCCGGTCATCGCCGCGTACTGGTTATGCCCCGCCTCCATTGCGCGGGTGACGCCCGCGATAAGCTTCGGGTCGCAGGAAAAATTCGGTGCGCCCTGAGAAAGGTTAATGGCGTTATGCTGCGCCGAGAGATGGCCGATAACGGTAAAAATGGTGGTTCCCACATCTGGCAGTTTGGAGCGCGTTTGCACCGGCGTTCGTAAAGTCATCCTGTTACCCTTCTCATGGTCTTTGCATAACTATTCAAACAACAAGTTCGTTGTCGGGACAATCGAATTGTTGTCATAATAGCCATGAGAAAAATGCATAGCTGAGGGTTTTCCATGTCGCGCCGTTCGCTCCCGCTCAATGCCATTGACGCATTTTTAGTCACCGCGCGTCACCTGAATCTTACCCATGCTGCCGCCGAGCTTTGTCTGACGCAGGGCGCCGTGAGCCGCAAAATTGCCTCCCTTGAGGCGTGGTTTGGCTTTCCGCTTTTTGAACGCCACGCGCGCGGCTTACGCCTCTCTTCGCAGGGCAGCACCCTGCTGCCGGAACTGCAGTCGGCTTTCGAACGCCTGCTGACCGTGGCCGATCAGGCCCGCAGCCAGCAAACCGTGATCCGGCTCAAGGCCCCCACCTGCGCGATGCGCTGGCTGGTGCCGCGCCTGCTGGAGGTGGAGCGCGAGCAGCCGGAACTGCAAATTGCGCTGACCACTACCACCGATCACAACGTCAATTTCAAAACCGAATCCTACGACGCGGCCATCGTGTTCGGCACGCACATGAGCGCGGGCGATCTGCTGTTCGAAGAGGCGCTCACCCCGGTGATAAGCCCGGTGCGGGCAGGTGCAGCGCTGGGATCGTTAACGTTTCTTCACCCGACAAGGGACAAGACAGACTGGTCGCTGTGGCTGACAAAACAGGAAGGTCCCGGCTTTGTCATGCACAAGAATCAACACTTCGACACGATGGATCTGGCGATCACGGCCGCCATTCAGGGGCTCGGCGTTGCCATTGCCGACGAAACGCTGGTGGCCGAAGATGTCCGGGCCGGAAGGCTGATACGGCCCTTTGAGACGAGCATAAAAACCGGCGCAAGCTACCGGCTGGTGCTGCGCGAAACGCCTGGCGAGGAAAACGGGCTGGCGGCGTTTCGCGCGTGTTTGCTTAATCGAGGCTGACGTGGTGCTTCATCACCCGTTTAAAGAGGCTCATGCGGGCGCGCATAAAGCGGTTTTCAAGCCTGAAACCTGCATGTTTATTCACACCAATGCGTAGCAGAACGTCCCGCCCTTTGCGACACGCGGGCCAGTGCGTTGGCCCTGGCAGGCTGTCGCGACGACCGGCGCCACGCGCAAAGCTCACCCAGTAGTCGGCCACCTGGGCAGCAAACTGCAGATCCCGCGCGTTGACATACTGGCGCGAGGGTTCCACCTGGCCAAGCGTGTCGAAGGCGTAGGGAACCTCGTTGCCGTGCCAGGCGCCGTTGACATAGGTGGCGTGTTCCGCTTCGGCGACATAGTCAAACCAGTAGCGCCAGCACAATCCGCCGACGCGCTGCTGGGCCTGCATCACCACATAGCCCATCGTCGTAAACGCCATGTCGCGGCACACCTGCCTGCCCAGCTCTTCATCGCCCTTCACGCCCGGATAGAGCAACTTAATCAGCCCCAGCCCGAAGCGGCGCTCCCGGCGCAGCTTCTGGATTTGCCCCGCGAGATCGATGCCAAACACCGCCATCACGCTGGCTTCGTCGCTGTTAGAGCCAATCATCACCGGCACAGGGTGCTGGCGGGCGGCGAAAAAGACGTCCAGCATGGCCTCCGGCAGAACGCAGTCTCCGGCGATGGGCGCCGGGGCCACGTTAAGCGGCGCGGTTAACGGCCAGAACACGTCGGGTGGAATGGCGCGCAGCTCCTCGGCCGTTGCGTTCTCCAGGCCAAAATGGGCGGCCAGGGCTTCTCCTTTCCGTAGCGCCTGTTCGCGCGGCGTGTCCGGCAAGGTATAGCCGCTTTGGATAATCGCCTTATGGAACAATCCCTTTGCGAGGGGCGATGCCAGCAGCGACAGCACGCTGCGCGCGCCGGCGGATTCGCCAAACAGGGTGATATTGGCAGGATCGCCACCAAACGCGGCGATATTGTCCCGCACCCATTCAAGGGCGGCTATCTGATCCAGCAGGGCAAAATTATGCACCACGCGGTCTTCTTCCCCTTCCAGAGCAGGATGGGCGAAAAAGCCGAGGTGGCCGAGACGGTAATTGAGGGTTACGACAACCGCGCCGCGCGTGGCCAGCGCTTTGCCGTTATACGGCGGCAGGCCACCGGCGCCCAGGGTAAACCCGCCGCCGTGCAGCCAGACCATAACCGGAAGCGGCTCTGCACGCTCTGAGGGAGACCAGACGTTAAGATAGAGACAATCTTCAGAAAACTGGCCCGGATCGCCACCGCCCAGCTCCTGACAATACTCGCTGCTTTGCCAGCTTGAGGGCGAAAAAGCCGTAGCCTCGCGAAGGCCCTCCCAGCGCGCAGGCGGCCGCGGCGAGCGCCAGCGCCACTCACCCACGGGTGGCTCGGCGTAAGGGATCCCGTACCACGCATGAACGTCTTTATCAGTAAAACCAGCCAGTGCGCCGCAGCGCGTTTCAACCACAGGGGCGGAAGGATTTTGCATAACGACCTTATTTTTTCCATCACACCCCAGCAGAGTAACGATTTCAGAGCAAACCGCAACGCTGTTTGCTGCGCGTTTCAGCCTCCTCATAGAGGATAAACTCGTCATACACCGGGCAGCCGAGCGCCGCTTCAAACGCATCGCGGCTGGCATTGCCGTGGCTGCGCGCCTGTGTTTCATTCCCGAGATTGGACTGGAATATACCGGCGGCGCTGACCGGCAGGAAATCTTCATAGGTGATCGGCTGGGCAATCACCCATCCGCGCTCGATCAGCGGCTGCGGATCGTCGCCGGGACGGAACGCATGACGATGGGCTTCTCCGGCAGGCGTCAGACGGTAGCGGAAATAGGCCAGCTCCTGACGGCGCATTAACAGCTCGCTGTCCGGGAAGGCGCTAAACATCTCCCGCAGATGCAGCTGGTGCGTCAGGTTATCTTTACCGGTGCCGGCCTGGGCGAGCAGGCTATCGTACAGCTCGCGGCCTTTCGGGGTCAGCGCCACGCCGCGCTGCTCAATCTCACCGAAGCGCGCGGTATGGGTGCCCTGATGTTCACCGGCAAACAGCACCGGCTCTTCCAGCGCCTTGAAGCTGGTTTGACGCAATAAGACGGGAACCTCGCGACGCGGCGGCCCTTCAATCAGAACTTTAGGTTCAATGCCGTACTTCGGCATCAGCTCCTGCACCCGGTCAATATCCAGCGTGCGCGGCGTCAGGTGATTAATGTGGCAACCCGGGAAGCAGACCACGTCGGCAATCAGGCGGTGCTCGTTGTGCAGCGCCTGATAGGTTTCCCGATCGACGGTCGCATGACGGTGCCAGCGGAAGGTTTCCAGCGCTTCCTGCACAAACTCGTGCGCCTGCGCGTCAGTGAACTGCCCTTCTGCTTCATACAGGTCGAGAAGCGCCAGACAGCGCGGAGTAAATATGTTGCGGCGAGACAGGATCTCCGCGGCACGCTCGCGCAGCGCGACGTTCTCAATCAGTTCGAGGCGCAGCAGTGAGGTAAAGATACGAAACGGGTTACGGCACAGCGCGGCATCATCAATCGGGCGAAACGCCGTAGAGTGAACCGGCACCCCCGCCTGAGAGAGATCGTAATAGCTGACCGGGTACATGCCCATAACGGCAAATATCCGTCTCAGGGTGGAAAGTTCCTCCGCCGTGCCGACGCGGATCGCCCCGTGACGCTCCACGTTCAGGCGCGCAAGCTCATCGGCGTTTGCCAGATGTTCATGTAATAGTGGGTTGTTTTCCAGAACCGCCAGGTTGACGTCTGCAACCAGTTCAAGCAAGGTGCCGTACTGCGGAACTTCCTGCTGGTACATCGCCGACATAGCCTGCGAAAAGTGTTCCCGAATGTCATCAGCCGTGATGGTGTTCGCCATGATGTCATGCCTCCAGTGAATATTACCTGGAGTGTAGAGAAACCCGTTCCTTCCGGGGGGAAGAATTTCTGAATTGTGATCTTAAGACGACAGTGGTCAAACCGTGTGCTATGGCCCCTCTGAACGGGCCGTACCGGAACCGCCCTTTCGTCTCGTTCGCTTCTCCCGCTTTTATATAATTATTTAGGGTTTCGCTTTCTAGCTATAAAGGAGTAATTTTTGACTGCGCGCTGTCTAAAAATTAGACGGAATGAGTACCCCTTTATTTTTATCTTCATCTTTCAGCTTTTTAGCGAAAACTTAGGATTAATCTGAGCATTTGTTTACAAGTCCTTCCCGCTCATCCATATTTCCGCCCGAAGCGAAGCGCAAATTTACAAATATTTAAAAATAACGCAGCCGTCAATGACGAATTGCATTTGACGCACACCGCACAGCGACTAGAGTTATTACTCGAACGACGAGTGATACGGAATATTTTCGTATCGAACTGACATAACCAATATATTACTGTGAGGTTTAATATGGCAGAGCATCGTGGTGGTTCCGGTAATTTCGCTGAAGACCGTGAAAAAGCATCAGAAGCTGGACGCAAAGGTGGCCAGCATAGCGGTGGTAATTTTAAAAACGATCCGCAACGCGCATCTGAAGCGGGTAAGAAAGGGGGACAGAACAGTCACGGCGGAGGCCGTAAATCTGATAACTCCTGATCTTATTTAAAACTCTTTTAATAATACCAGAGAGCATGCTGCGGGCTGAAAAGCTCGCAGTACCCTTTCATTATTTTACCGGAGCGTAATTATTATGAATATGAAAAGCGTCGAGGATGTCTTTATTCATCTTCTGTCGGATACCTACAGCGCGGAAAAACAGCTTACCCGCGCGCTGAGCAAGCTTGCCCGCGCCGCGTCGAGCGAGAAGCTGAGCGCAGCCTTTACCGCACACCTTGAAGAGACGCAGGGTCAAATCGAACGTATTGACCAGATTGCCGAACAGGAAGACGGCATCAAAATCAAGCGCATGAAATGCGTAGCGATGGAAGGCTTAATAGAGGAAGCCAATGAAGTCATTGAAAGTACGGAAAAGAATGAAGTACGTGATGCCGCGTTAATTGCCGCTGCGCAAAAAGTAGAGCATTACGAAATAGCCAGCTACGGTACCCTTGCCACACTTGCTGAACAACTGGGCTATAAAAAAGCCGTTAAACTTCTCGCCGAAACGCTGGAAGAAGAAAAAGAAACCGATCTTAAACTCACCGATCTGGCCGTTGGAAATATTAACCAAAAAGCGCAAAAATGACGCTGTAACACAGGTTAAATAAAATGAGCATCAGTCCCAGGACAATTAAACGGTGCCATTTAACGGCAGCTATAATATGGTTCATTCTCGCTATCCCTTCCGTAATATGGTGGAAGAACAGCGTGCTGTGGGTCATTATTATCAGTATTTACGCTAATATTGTCGGCCACTTATCTGGCTACAGTGCCGCGCGTGCCGATCAGGCTGCTGAAAGTGAGACCAAATAAGCGAACCCATTATGAGGATACAATGATGAATCACGTAGAACACTACCATGACTGGCTACGCGATGCCCATGCGATGGAAAAGCAAGCCGAATCTATGCTGGAATCCATGGCCAGCCGTATCGATAATTATCCTG